>Ga0308161_1000087_pt1 | contig 281617 bp, 233 predicted proteins | sample PhyFR2_FD_201034 | JGI IMG/M metagenome (GOLD analysis project Ga0308161, IMG submission 201034) | Phyllosphere microbial communities from UC Gill Tract Community Farm, Albany, California, United States - DLSLF.R2 | ecosystem: Host-associated > Plants > Phyllosphere > Unclassified | place...
CTTTTGAGACGATTTAGAATAAAGAATGTAGAGATAATGCATTTATAAATTTTATTAAAAACAAAAAACCCACTCGTTTGAGTGGGTTTCGTGGTACCTCCAGTCCCGAGGCTTCGGGAGAACCAGGGACACATTATGATTTTCTTTTCAATAAAATATCATTTAGAATCGATGGGTCACTAATTACTTTGTCGTTAAAGGTTTTGCTTTTCATTCTTTTAATAAAGCTTTCGAGATATAAAGCTTCTTCTCGGTTATTGCAGCTAAAAGTCAAAACAATTTCCCAATCATCAGCAATCTTAGTAAACGAATTGGAATAGGAGTGATTATTGTGTTTGAGAATTCTCTCCTCTATATTATTAGTTTCTCCAATGTAAAACTTTTGAGACGATTTAGAATAAAGAATGTAGAGATAATGCATTTATAAATTTTATTAAAAACAAAAAACCCACTCGTTTGAGTGGGTTTCGTGGTACCTCCAGGGATCGAACCAGGGACACATGGATTTTCAGTCCATTGCTCTACCATCTGAGCTAAGGTACCGTGCTTGTTGCGGGTGCAAATATATAATGATTTTTGGTTTGTGCAAAACATTTTTTAGAAAAAATCAATTCGTATCTTCGCAAAAGCAATAATAGAAATATGATTTTAACTGTTGATGTTGGTAATACACGAATTAAAGCGGCTGTATTTGAGGGTGATAACGCTATTGAAAATTTTGTTTTTGAAAAGAAAAATTTCGAAAATAAAATTGAAAATATTTTAAAAAAATATCCAAAATGCTCCGATCTCGTCGTGGCTTCTGTCGGAAATATTGAAAAACAATCGTTTTTGTCTTTAGAAAATTATCTAAAAGTTCATTTTTTTACGCATGAAGATGCTTTTCCTTTCCATAATAAATATGCCACACCCAAAACTTTGGGAATAGACAGAATGATTTTGTCGGCCGGAGCGACATTGCAATTTCCGAAACAGAATAGGTTAGTTATAGATGCCGGAACTTGCATTACTTACGATTTCATCGACGAAAATGATAATTATTTGGGAGGTGCTATCTCTCCCGGACTTCGTTTGCGATATGAATCACTTCATAATTTCACGGCCCGACTGCCGTTATTAACATTAGAATCACCCGAAACTTACATAGGAAATACCACAGCACAGGCGATACATTCTGGTGTTGTCAATGGTTTCGTCTATGAGATTGACGGTTTTATCGATGAATATCGAAAAGAGTTTTTAAATTTTATCATAATTTTAACGGGAGGTGATGCAGAATTTTTGGCTAAACGATTAAAAAATACCATATTTGCCAATTCAAATTTCCTCTTAGAGAGTTTGAACCAAACATATCAATATAAAATCGACAATGATTAAAAAAGTAATACTAAGCGCTTGTTTGCTTATATCGTTCATTTCATTCGCTCAACAGGGTACAGCTTCACCTTATTCTTTCTTTGGAATAGGAGATGTGAGGTTCAAAGGAACTCTTGAAAACAGATCGATGGCTGGAGTTGCAGTGGAGCAAGATACAATTCACTTAAATATAGAGAATCCGGCGAGTTATGCTAGTTTGATACAAACAACTTTTACTGTTGGAGGTACATTTGCAACGTCTAATTTAAAAACAAGCACTCAATCTGAAAAAGCACAACGTTCTACTTTTGATTATTTGGCGATGGGAATTCCGATGGGGAAATTTGGTGCCGCTTTCGGATTGATACCAGTAACTTCTGTAGGTTATAAAATTTTAACCGATCAGTCTGCAGTAGAAAACGGAGTAAGTGAGCAGCTTGACGGTAAAGGCGGGATAAATAAGGTTTATTTTGGTTTGTCTTATAAAATTATGCGTGGCTGGAATATTGGGGCAGACGTTCAATATAATTTCGGAAAAATCACAACAACAAGTGTTGAAGCTGTTACAGGTGTTCAAAACGGTACTGCAGAGGTAAATACTTCAGAATTATCGGGTACCGCATTTAGTTTTGGAACTATGTATCAGAAAAAAATAGATAAAAAAATAAGTATATTTTCCAGTTTGAGTTATTCGTTTGCGAGTAATTTAAACTCAGATAATACCAGGGTAATTTCTGTTCAGGGAGATCCGGAGCCTTATGTTTCTCCTGTAAATGCTACCAAATTAAAGCTTCCTAATAAACTAAGTATTGGTTTAGGAATTGGTGAAGCCAGAAAATGGTTAGTTGGTGCCAATATGACTTTTCAGGGAGACGGACAGTTGGCGAATTACTATAATTCGGCAAGCAATGTTAGTTATGAAAGCTATTCTAAATACGCTCTTGGAGGTTATTACCTTCCGAATTATAACTCTTTTACAAGCTACATGAGCAGAATCACGTACCGAGCTGGTTTGAAATATGAAAAAATCGGTTTAATTGTAAATAACGAGTCTATTAAAGATGTCGGAATGTCCTTAGGAGCAGGAATTCCGGTTCCGGGATCATTTTCAAATGTAAATGTTGGAATCGAATTTGGTAAAAGAGGTACAACTTCTGCAGATTTAGTTCAGGAAAATTATGTAAATTTTAGTTTGAGTTTTTCTTTTAATGACAGATGGTTTGTTAAGAGTAAATTCCAATAAACAAAATATTTATCTTTTAGAAGCTCATTACAATTTACTACATTTGGCAAATGAATTTACCAAAAAGATATAGTCTCATCGTTGTCACAGTTGTTGCTGTGACAATGTTTTTTGGATGCGAAAGCAATTTTAAAGAAGTTCAGAAAATTAACTTCTCCGAGTTTGTTCCTGCAAGTGATGCTGACACGGTTAATATTAAGTATACAGATTCCGGTCGTATTACAGGTGTTTTGATAAGTCGTAAAATGCTTGATTATTCTAATCTTGATTTTCCTTTCACAGAATTTCCAAAAGGTATCGATGTTACCTTATATGATAAAAAGCAAAAGCGTACCTTTATAAGAGGAGATCATGCGGTTTCGTATAAAAATACCCAGATTATTGATTTGATAGGGAAAGTTAAAATCACATCAGAATCAGGACAGATGTTGGAAACTGAGCAATTATACTTCGATCAAAAAAATGAATGGTTTTATACCGAAAGAAAATTTAAGCTGACAGATCCAAAAGGAGTTTCGCATGGTCAGGGAATAGATTTTAGTAAAGATTTTAAAGTGATTAATTCACAGCGAATAAGCGGTGAAATTGAATCCGCCGAAGGAATAAAATAAGATTATGGGTTACTTAAAATATACACAATACATTTATATCGCGTTTGCACTTTATTTTGCATATGACGGTTTTACAAAACTGAATCAGCCAAATGATACCGCGGTCTTAAGTTTTATTATTGCCGGAATGGCCATTTTCATGTTTTTCTTTAGAAGAAGATTTCTTAACAAATACGATAATCGTAACAAAAAGCAGTAAATATGGAAATTAGTATTATAATAATATGTTTAATACTAGCTGCCTTTTTTTCCGGAATGGAAATCGCTTTTATTTCTTCCAATAAAATTTATCTCGAAATAGAAAAGAAACAAGACGATTTTTTGTCTCGTATCTTAACTAAACTCACCGAAAATCCGTCCAAATTTATTGCTGCAATGCTTATTGGTAACAATGTAGCGTTGGTAATTTATGGGTTTTTTATGGGCGATCTGATTTTGAATTGGATCATCAGTCTTGGTTTTGTTCTTTCTGACTGGTGGAATGTGCTTATACAGACACTTCTTGCTGCATTTGTGGTCTTGGCTACTGCTGAGTTTTTTCCAAAAGTTTTTTTCCAAATTTATGCCAACTCATTAATTAAGATTCTGGCGCTTCCCGCTTATTTGTTTTACCGCTTATTTTATTATATCTCTACTTTCTTCATCTGGATTGCAGATTTTGTTTTGAGTAAATTTTTTAAGACAGAAGGAAATCAGATCCAGTTGTTTAGCAAAATCGAATTGGGAAATTATATTACCGAACAAATGAGTAGTGTTGAAGAAGATGAAGAAGTCGATTCTGAAATTCAGATTTTTCAAAATGCACTGGAATTCTCAGGTGTAAAGGCACGTGATATTATGTCCCCGCGAACAGAAATTGTCGATATCGATTTGTTTGACACTGTTGAGGATCTGACGGCGCTATTTATTGAGACAGGCTATTCAAAAATAATTATTAGCCAGAATTCATTAGATGATATTGTGGGGTATGTCCATTCCTTTGATTTGTTTAAAAAGCCGTCTACCATAAAGTCAGTTTTAATGACGGTCGAATTTGTTCCCGAAACTATTTTGATAAAAGATGTTCTGACTGTGCTGATAAAAAAGCGAAAAAATGTTGCAGTAGTTTTAGATGAATATGGCGGAACTTCGGGAATAATAACAATTGAAGATATTGTCGAAGAACTTTTTGGCGAGATCGAAGATGAACACGATCTTGATGAAGAATTGATAGAAGAAGAGATAGGAGAGGGCAAGTATTTGTTTTCTACAAGATTAGATGTGCAATATCTAAATGAAACCTACAAATTAATGATTCCAGAAGAAGATTCGTATGGAACATTGGGCGGTTTTATTGTAAATCATACCAAAGAAATCCCGCAAAAAGGAGACAAAATTGTAATAGATAAGTTTCATTTTTCCATAAAGGAGGCTTCAAATAAGAAAATCGAACTAGTCAAATTAACAATTAAAGATTGATTTTTTAAATTAATGAAAAAAAAATGCAAAATAAAACGCTAGTTGTATTGTTATTAACTAGATAATTGTATTTTCGCAAACTGAATATAAAATTAACGATAATAAAATGGCAGTTTTAGCAAAAATTAGACAGCGTTCCGCTTTATTGATAGGAGTTATTGCACTTGCATTATTTGCATTTATAATACAAGATCTTATTGGAAAAGGAACATTTAGTCAAAGTTCTAAGGATGTAGGAAGCATCGACGGAAAAGATATTTCATTTGAAGACTTTAGAGTAAAAGTTAGTAATGTTGAAAAAAGTGGGCAAGGAATAACTTCCACTGAAGCTGCAAACAGAGTATGGGATCAGGAAGTATCAATTGCATTATTAACAGCGCAATTTGATAAATTAGGATTGAGAGTAGGTGAAAAACATTTACTTGAAGTTTTAAAATCAGATCCAAATATTGGAAAAAATCCAATGTTCTTAAATGCGGCCGGTATTTTTGATGTTGTTAAATTTAAAGATTACTTTAAATCTAATCCTGAAGCGGCACAGTTCCTTACTGAAAAAGAAAAAGATGCGACTTTAAATGCTAAGTTTCAAATCTATAATACTTTAATTAAATCCGGATTGTATACAACTGCTGCAGAAGGTAAATTAAAATATGAAATGGAAGCTAATAAAGTAACTTTTGCATTTGCAGGAGCGCCTTATTCTTCTATTAAAGACAGTGAAGTAAAAATCTCTGATTCTGAGATTGTTGATTATATGAAGAAAAACGAGAAAAAATTCAAAGCAGATGCAACTCGTGAAATTCAATATGTATTAGTTGAAGATAAAGCTTCTAAAGAAGATGAAGCTGAAATTAAAACTAAACTAAATTCGTTATTATCAGGAAGCGTTGTTTACAATGCAAAAACAGGTAAAAATGATACATTGCCAGGATTTAGAAATGCAACGAATATTGCTGAATTTGTAAACGCAAATTCTGATGTTCCTTACGATTCTACTTACGTGCCTAAAAATGCCTTACCAGCTGTTGATGCTGATAAATTATTCAGCTTACCGGCCGGAGCAATTTATGGTCCGTATGTTTATGGAAGATATTATGCAATTTCTAAATCTTTAGGATTTAAAGCAGGAGTAAACGCAAAAGCAAGCCATATCTTAATTGCATACAAAGGTTCTCAGACTCCTTCTCCAAAAGAAGACAGAACTAAAGAAGAAGCTAAAGCGAAAGCGGAAGAAATTTTAGCACAAGTACAGGCTAATCCTGATAGTTTCATGATGCTGGCTTTTACAAGTTCAGATGATTCATCTGCACAACAAGGAGGAGATTTAGGCTATTTTGGTCCAAACCAAATGGTAAAACCTTTCAATGATTTTGTATTCAGTAACGGAATTGGTAAAGTTGGTTTAGTAGAGACTCCTTTTGGTTTCCACATTATCAAAATTACAGACAAACAAGACGGAATTCGTTTAGCGACAATTGCTCAAAAAATCGAGCCATCTGAAGCTACTTCTGATAAAGTATTTACATTGGCAACCAAATTTGAAATGGATGCTGCAGACAAAGATTTTAATGCATCTGCAAAAGCATTGGGCTTAAAAGTTGCTCAGCCGGTAAATGCAAAAGCTATGGATGAAGCATTTGGACCATTAGGGAATCAGCGTAACATCGTGAGATGGGCTTTTGACAAAGAAACAAGTACAGGAGATGTTAAGCGTTTTGAAATTGCTAACGTTGGACACGTAATTGCACAATATAAAGGTGAAAATAAATCTGGTTTAGTTTCTGTTACTATGGCGAGACCATATGTTGAGCCAATTCTTAAAAACAAGAAAAAAGCTGAATTATTAAAAGCTAAAATGACAGGGTCAAGCCTTGAAGCTATTGCTAAAGCTGCCGGCGTTGCTGTTCAGCAAGCTACAGACGTAACTTTAGACAATCCGGTTTTACCTGGTGGAGTTGGACAAGAGCCTAAAGTAGTAGGAAATGCATTTGCATTAACAGCAAATAAACTTTCTGCTCCTATTGAAGGAAACACTGGAGTTTATGTTGTAAAAAATGTAAAAACAGTAAAAGCACCGGCGATTGCTAATCATGCTGCTTATGTAGAGAAAGTAAAAGCTCAAAGCGCATCTGATGCAAGCAGAGTTTTACCAGCATTGAAAAACAATGCTAAAATTGAAGACAACAGATTACAATTCAACTACTAAGAATTCGTAATTCAATATAAAAAACCCGAAGCGTCGTTTATGATGCTTCGGGTTTTCTGTTTTTATGCATTTTTATAATTTTTGCTGGCTTACTCCGATTTGTTAATTTTCTAATAGTATATAGAGATAATAGAAATTTAATTTAAAAAATTTGTGATATTGAAATTATTACAGTTAATTTGTCCGAATTTTTATTTTAACATATTTCGGTATTCCGAAAATATAGAATAAGAATAGAAAAAAAATTTCAATCCAAATAACAATGTTTAATACCCAAAGATGTAATGTTTTTTACATTTAATATTTTTAGAAAAAAGCCGCGGGTATATACCAAAATAGAAAGTCATATTTTTGGAATTATTACTGAGCTTTTAAAAGTAAGCAACACCGACATCAATGTAGATGAGTTGGGTGGTAAATATTATCTAAGTAACGAAGAACAGCATTTTAAGGTAACAATCCTGAGTAACGACTATGTTATTCGATTAACAAACACGCATGACTCTGTTGCCGAGAAATACGACAAGGTTTTTGTTGAAGATGTACTTAGAGCAGTAAAAGAAGAGAAACACCGAAGAATGGAGCTTGTTTATGATTCTATTACAAATAGCATTGAGAAAATGGCCGAAAGACTCCATAACAGACTTATAGAGTCAAATGAACAGGAAAGCCAGGTGGTTCGACGATTAGAAACAAAGCATGTAAAAAATAATAATAAGCGGGCTAATTAAATAGCTGGATCTCTTTTACAAAATCATTTCTTCGTAGGTCAATATTGTTTCGTAACCTTTGTTTAAAAAATATTCTTTGGGATTATTTTTAGAGATTACCATTACAAAATCACCTCCCCAGGCACCCAGACTTTTAATTACACCGTTAAAGTCAGGAAAAACTGCTTCTTTTATAGTCTGCATTTCCAAAATAGTACTTAGATGAATTTCATGTTTTTGGACTGCCATTGCAAATTCTTTCAATGTTTTAGCGTGGAGTATGGCGTTTGTTATTTTGTTATTTTCAGCTACGCTTTGTGCTAAATGATTACTTTTATGATTGTTGTAAGCATAAATTGCAGACTTACTATTTTGTTTTTTATTTAAATAAACAAAATAAATATTTTCTTTAAAATCCGGATTAAACTCAACCTGCTCGACAAAATTATCTTTTATGCGATATAAGACCGGAGTATTGTTTTGTGCGCACGCAATATCGTAACCACTTCCGCCGAAACTATTGTTTAATAAGGTAAAGGCATTGATTTCTGCCCATTGCGCAATGTTATTTATCAGGGTGGAAGAAGTACCTAATCCCCAATTTCTCGGAAATGTCAAATGAGTGCTGACTTTATATCCGTTTGCGGTATCAATAAATTTAGGATTTAAAAGATAAGCTTCATGCAATATAGTAACCAATGTTGATTTTACGTTGTCAACTTTAGGGTCATAACCTTTAATGATTTCGTCAAATGAAATCGTCTCTGCAAACCATAAATGGTTGTCATAATCATAACTTTCCCATTTTATTTCCTGCTGTTTATAATCTTCAATTATTAGATCCTGACCAAATTTCGTGGGTAACGCAAAAGCATCTGCACCGTCTAAAACGAGATATTCTCCGGCTATAAAAAGTTTTCCGTTACTGTAAAATGTTTTTTTCATGCTTTATTTTTTAGCCCTGATAGTAGCGGCATCCTTTTTTGGGTGGGGTTCACCCGAAAAAGATACAGCGGATAGCGGGAATAGCTTCTGATTATTTTCTCAAATTTTCAATAAATTCAACTACCGCGCTGTGAGATACGGCTGTTTTTTTGAAGTGTGCTTTTATTAAATGGCGTTCTTCATCGGTAGCTTCAAATTGATTGATGATATTGTTTAGGTGCATTTTCATGTGTCCTTCCTGAATTCCGGTGGTAGTTAGAGAACGTAAAGCGGCAAAGTTTTGTGCTAAACCTGCAACCGCTACAATTTCCATTAATTCCTGAGCAGAAGGTTTTTCTAAAATTTCCAGGCAGAGTTTAACTAAAGGATGTAGCGAGGTTAGACCTCCCACCGTGCCAAGAGCGAGCGGGATTTCAAGCCAAAAAGTAAATATTCCATCTTCAATTTTGGCATGAGATAAACTGGCATATTGACCGTTTTTCGCCGCATAAGCATGTACTCCAGCTTCTACAGCTCTAAAATCGTTTCCGGTAGCCAGGACTACGGCGTCAACTCCGTTCATGATACCTTTATTGTGCGTTACTGCCCTAAAAGGCTCAACTTCTGCAATTTGAACAGCCTGAACAAAACGTTCTGCAAATTCCTGTGGATTTGTAATATGTTTTTCAGCTAATTCTTCAACAGGACAGAATACTTCTGCTCTAACAAGGCAATGAGGTACATAGTTGGATAAGATACTCATGATTACTTCAAGGTTTTCTCCATTATTGCACAAATCAGAATTCTGGATTTCCTCTTTTAAAGTAGAAGCAAATTGCTCTAAACAAGAATTTATAAAATTAGCTCCCATGCTGTCTTTGGTTTCAAAAGTTGCATGAAGCTGATAGTAATTTTCCAGTAAACTTCTCTTGTCTTTTAATTTAATGTCTAAAATACCGCCGCCACGCTGCTGCATGTTTTTGGTAATACTTTGCGTTTCAGTGAAAAATTTTGATTTAATCTGCTCGAAAAAAGAAGTTAATTTTTCGGCATTGCCATTATAAGTAAAATGAACCTGGCCAATTTTTTCGGTATTTATAACGGAAGCTTTAAATCCGCCTCTTGTAGCCCAGTATTTTGCCGCCTTGGAAGCTGCTGCCACAACCGAACTTTCTTCAATAGCCATCGGAATAGTTTTGTATTTTCCGTTGATTAAAAAGTTAGGGGCAACTCCAAGTGGAATATAGAGGTTTGTAATAGTGTTTTCGATAAATTCATCATGCAGCTGTTGAAGCTTTTCGTCTGAATTCCAGTAATTTCTTATAATATTTTGCGCCTCTTCCGGGTTCGAAAAATATTCATTTGCAATCCAGTTAATTTTTTCTTTTTTGGATAATTTAGAAAATCCGGCAACAGCGTTGTTCATTCTCAGTATATTAAATAATAATGTTGCTGCAAATATACCATTTTAAGAGATTTCTCTAAAATCTATTTTATAATAGGTTATAACGCAATCGTTATTTTTTTTAACATTTAACACTTAAAATGTGTATTATGTTTATTTTTTTTACTAAAATTGGGCTCTTTTTTATATTTAAAATAATTCTAATGAATACAAGTAAAATTACTGTAATATTTTTGTTATTAGTTGCAACTGTTTTCGGTCAGCAAAAAATCACAATCGAAAATATTTATGGCGGTGCATTCAGGGCTAAAGGAATGGATGAACTGCAATCTCTGAAAAATACAGATCAATATACTGTGTTGAACGTAGATTATGCAGCGAGAACAATGCAGATTGATTTATATGATTTTGCAACTTTAAAAAAGGTTTCTAATTTAGTTGATACTAAAAATCATAAAGAACTTGCAGAAGGAATCGACAGCTACATTTTTGATGCATCAGAAAAAAAGATTCTAATTGCTTGTCATACCAATCAGATTTTTCGTCACTCGTTTACGGCAGATTATTATTTATATGATATAGCTTCTAAATCTCTAACCAAACCCTTTGATTTTCAGATACAGGAACCTACATTTTCTCCAGACGGAACCAAGATTGCTTACGCAAGAGAAAATAACTTATATGTATACGATGTTGCTTCTAAAAAATCAACAGCTATTACAACTGATGGAAAAAAGAATGCTGTAATTAATGGTATTACGGACTGGGTTTATGAAGAAGAATTTGCTTTTGTCCGTGCTTTCGACTGGAGTAAAGACAGTAAAAAAGTAGCATATATTCGTTTTGACGAAAGTCAGGTACCTGAGTTTTCGATGTCTATGTTTCACAAAGATTTATATCCGACCATAGAGACTTTTAAATATCCGAAAGCAGGAGAAAAAAACTCTGAGGTTTCTTTACATATATATGATGTAGCTGCAGGAGCAACAAAAAAGGTAGATTTAGGAAAATACAATGATTTCTATATTGCGAGGTTGCAATGGACAAATGATGCAAATGTGCTTTCTGCGCAGGTTCTAAACCGTCATCAGGATAATTTAGATTTATTATTTGTGGATGGAAATACAGCTGCTGCTAAAGTAGTTCTGAGTGAAAAAGACAAAGCATATGTAGATGTTACAGATAATTTAACTTTCTTAAAGGACAACAGTTTTATCTGGACAAGCGAGAAAGACGGATTTAATCATATTTACTTATACGACAAAACCGGAAAACTTAAAAATCAGGTTACCAAAGGCAACTGGGAAGTTGTTTCTTATTACGGTTTTGATGAGAAATCAAAAACTATTTTCTACCAATCTACAGAAAATGGTTCTATTAACAGAGATCTTTATAAAATTGGTTTAGACGGAAAAAACAAATTGCGTCTATCTAGAAAGACAGGAACAAGTGCGGCAACATTTAGCCCTAACTTTCAGTATTTTATTACTACATTTTCAAGCAATTTAGTACCTACGACTTATACTTTAAATGATGCTAAAACAGGAAAAGAAATTCAGGTAATCGAAAACAATCAGGCTCTTGCAGATATGTTAAAAGGTTACAATTTACCCGCAAAAGAATTTTTTGTTTTAAAAACGGCAAAAGGAAATGAGCTAAACGCCTGGATCTTAAAGCCAAAAGATTTTGATCCTTCAAAAAAATATCCAGTTTTTATGTATCAGTATTCTGGTCCTGGATCGCAGCAGGTAAACAACGACTGGAACAATTCTGATGATTACTGGTTTTTATCTCTTACACAACAAGGTTATATTGTAGCTTGTGTTGATGGCCGAGGAACAGGTTTTAAAGGAGCAGATTTCAAAAAAGTAACTCAGAAAGAGTTAGGAAAATATGAGGTAGAAGATCAGATCGATGCTGCAAAAGTAATTGGTTCTTATCCTTATGTTGATCCGGCAAGAATTGGAATTTTCGGATGGAGTTATGGTGGTTTTATGGCGTCAAACTGTATTTTTCAGGGAAATGATGTTTTTAAAATGGCTATTGCAGTTGCTCCTGTAACAAACTGGCGTTTTTACGATAGTGTTTACACAGAAAGATACATGACGACTCCACAGGAAAATGCAAGCGGATACGATCAAAATTCCCCGATCAACCATGTTGATAAATTAAAAGGTAAATTTTTACTGATTCACGGTTCTGGTGATGACAATGTTCATGTTCAGAATTCAATGCAGATGATGGAAGCTTTAATCCAGGCAAATAAACAATTTGATTCTCAAATTTACCCGGATAAAAATCACGGAATTTATGGCGGAAAAACAAGAATTCAGCTGTATAATAAAATGACTAATTTTATCAAAGAAAATTTATAATCTAAAAACTTAATCTAAATTAAATAAGGAAATAACATGGTAGAAACTCAGGTAAAAACTGCGCATCCAAAAGGACTTTGGGTATTGTTTGGGACGGAGATGTGGGAGAGGTTCAATTTTTATGGAATGCGGGCTTTATTGACTTTATTTCTTGTGAATTCATTATTAATGAAAGAAGAAGAAGCCTCATTAATTTACGGAGGTTTTCTTGGACTTTGTTATTTAACGCCAATGTTGGGTGGGTTTGTTGCCGATCGTTTTTTAGGAAACCGAAACTGTATCTTACTTGGAGGATTGTTAATGGCAATTGGCCAAATGCTTTTATTTACAAGTGGAAGTATTTTTGAGTCTAATTTAAGTTTGGCAAAAATTGTAATGTACTCTGCATTGGGAGTTATTGTTTTTGGTAACGGATTCTTTAAACCAAACATTTCTAGTATGGTTGGAAGTTTATATCCAAAACAAGAAAAAACTAAACTAGATAGTGCATTTACTATTTTCTATATGGGAATAAACATCGGAGCTTTTCTTGGTCAGTCAATCTGTCCTTTATTAGGAGATGTTAAAGATGCGGGAGGAATTAGAGATATCCACGCTTTTAGATGGGGATTCATGGCTGCATCTGTGGCTATGCTATTAGGGACAGTTCTTTTTTACTTCTTAAAAAATAAATACGTAGTTTCTCCGGAAGGAAAACCATTAGGAGGTCTGCCTTCTAAAAATGATGCTTCAGATTTTGAAGAAGGAGAAGCGCAAAAAGCAAACTTTTCTACAAAAGCATTACTTACTGCAGGAATTGCATTCATCGTTTTAGGTTTCTTTTTTCACTATGCTGTGGGGCAGAACTTAATTTATACTTTAATTTATTCGAGTGGATTATCGTTGGCCGGGTTAATTATATCTGATACTTCTCTTACCAAAGTTGAAAGAGACAGAATTATTGTAATTTACATCGTCTCCTTTTTTATTATTTTCTTCTGGGCAGCTTTTGAACAAGCAGGTTCTTCTTTAACCTTTATTGCCGACAATCAGACAGACAGACATTTCTTTGGTTGGTTGATGCCGCCATCAATGGTTCAGATTTTTAACGGACTTTTTGTTGTGCTTTTAGCAGTTCCGTTTAGTATTCTGTGGGATACTTTGAGAGCAAAAGGAAAAGAACCAATTTCTCCGGTTAAATTAGCTGTTGGTTTAGTAGTAATCTCTGTCAGCTTTTTAATGATTGCAACTCAGGTATCTTATATTGGAACTTCTGGATTGTTATTGGTAAAATGGTTGATTCTTTTATATTTCCTAAATACTTGTGCAGAGTTATGTTTGTCTCCAATCGGCTTATCATTGGTTGGTAAATTATCTCCAAAACGTTTTGCTTCATTATTATATGGTGTTTTCTTTTTGTCTAATGCATCAGGTTACGCATTAGGAGGAACATTAGGTTCTATCTTGCCTGCAACAGGTGATAAATTTGCAAAAGCAAAAGAATTAGGAATTGATCTTCAAGGTGTTTTAGATAAAAAAATTACTCCGACTGCAGATCAGTTAGCGTTGTTGGATCAACATCAGATAAGTGCTCAAAATCCAATATTTGCAGGATTTGAAATCCATAATCTATATGAATTTTTTATGGTTTTCGTGGTTTTAACTGGTATTGCAGCCATTTTATTGTTTGCATTAACTCCACTGTTAAAAAAATTAATGCACGGGGTTCGATAAATGGAAAAGAATATAACTTTAGAAGAAATTCAAAATTTTGAAGGCAAGTACCCAAAACAATTGTGGTACTTGTTTTTTGTTGAAATGTGGGAACGTTTTTGCTTTTACGGAATGCGTGGCGTGCTTACTATTTTTATGGTCGATCAGCTTTTTTTGAAAGAGGATCATGCTAACTTACAATACGGAGCTATTCAGGCTTTTGTATATGCCTTTACATTTATCGGAGGTATTTTTGCTGATAAAATTCTGGGATTCAAAAAATCTCTCTTTTTTGGTGCAATTGTGATGATTCTTGGAAATCTTCTAATTGCAATCGCTCCTCATGATTTATTTTATTACGGAATCGCATTTTCTATAATCGGAACTGGCTTTTTCAAGCCAAACGTTTCTTCAATGGTTGGTGAATTGTATAAGGAAGATGACGGAAGAAGAGATGCTGGTTATGGAATGTTTTATGCCGGAATAAATGTAGGAGGACTTTTAGGAGGTGCTTTATGTGTATATTTGGGCAAATACTATTCTTGGCAGTTGTGCTTTCTGTCGGCAGCTGTTGTAATGTTTTTAGGGTTGATTACTTTTCTGTTTACCAAAAAATATTTAGGTCCAATTGGTGATTCGCCGTTGTTAGACCTGGATGCAGGGAAAAGAAAAATGCGCGAATTTGCGGTTTATGGACTTTCTCTTTTAAGTATTCCTCTAATTTACATCATGGTTAAAAATACCGACTATACAGATTATTTTATGTATACAATTGGTATTGTAGCTGTTTTGTACTTTGCTTATGAATTATATAAATTAGGAAACATCAAGCTACAAAAGAAGCTTTTTGCCGCATTTTTATTTGTGTTTTTCTATTTGCTGTTTAACGCTATTTACGAGCAGAGTGGAGGGTCATTGTCGCTTTTTGCTAAAGATAATTTAGATAATAAACTTTTGTTTTTTACAATTGACCCTAATATTATAAATAACAGTTCCAATACGTTTTTTGTGGTGGTTTTAAGTCCGCTGATTGGTTTATTATGGATCTGGATGGGAAAACGAAAGATAGAGCCTAATACTTTAATTAAATTCGGAATCGGATTTTTGTTTTTGGCCGCTTCATTTTATATTTTCTATCTGACAAAATTTTTTGCCAATTCTAAAGGAATTGCATCTCTAAATGTATTTACGTTTGCGTATTTGATTACAACAATCGGAGAGCTTTGTTTAGGTCCAATAGGAATGTCTATTATTACGAAGCTCTCGCCAAAGAGATTATTCGGAATGATGATGGGATTGTGGTTTTTAGCAGCAGCTTTTGGGCAATTATTTGCCGGAAAACTTGGGGCTGAAATCTCAAGATCTAATACAGGAGATACGTTGTTGTCTAAATTGCAATCGTATACAGAAGGATATTATCAATTGGCTATTTATTCTTTGGTTGCAGGAGTTATTCTAATTGCGCTTTCGCCTGTAATCAAAAAGTTAATGCAGGAAGTTAAATAATGATATTGTAATTAGTTTTTACATAAATTTGCTGAAAATTTCTCGTTATGAAAAAAATGGTATTTATAGCTTTGTTTTTAATTGCTGCAGTCAATGTTAAGGCGCAGGAATTAAAATGGTATACAGATGTAAGAGAAGCAATTACTGTGAGTAATAAGGAACAAAAACCAATGTTAATGTTCTTTACAGGAAGTGATTGGTGTGGTTGGTGTATTCGTTTGCAGAATGAAGTTTTAAAAACAGAAGAATTCAAAAAATGGGCATCTACCAATGTAGTGCTGGTAGAATTAGATTATCCAAGAGCAGTGCCTCAGAGTCCGGATTTGAAGAATCAAAATAACGAATTGCAGCAAGCGTTCGGAATTCAGGGATTTCCAACAGTTTTCTTCACAAGTGCAGAAACTAAGGATGGAAAGGTTAATTTTAAAGGTCTTGGGAAAACTGGTTATGTTGCCGGCGGTCCTTCAGCATGGCTAACGGTTGCAGAATCAATAGTACATCCGAAAAAGTTGTAATTAAAAAATATAAAACTTAAAAGCCTCTTACTTACCGTAAGGGGCTTTTTTTGTTTCGTAAGAAAATATTTTAAAATAGTATGCTTTTTTGCGTATTTATTATTTTATTCTCATTAAAAAAACACATAATATATTTTTTGTGCTAATAAAAATTGGATAATTAAAATATTATGTTAATTTCGTCATGCTAATCTAACCAAAACCAATTAATATGACTAAAAAACTACTTATCCTACTGTTTTTTTTAGGTTCATTTGCGATACATGCACAACTTGCATGGAGAACTAATATGACTGATGCAATAGCAATCAGCAATGAACAAAGAAAACCAATGTTGATTTTATTCACTGCCTCAGGTGTACCGGAGAATCTCCAAAATGAAGTCTTTAAAACTCCCGACTTTGCTGTCTGGTCACGTGATAATGTGGTCCTGGTAAAATTGGACATGTCAGATCTTAATGCTTCTGATAGTGATCGCGAACAAAATGTGAAATTGAAAAATGCATTTGGTGTTGAAGATCTTCCTGAAGTATGTTTTGCGCTGGCATCTGTCAGAAAAAATAAAACCACATTTAGTGCTTTAGGTAAGCTTGCCTATAAACCGGGAGGAGCAAAAGCATGGATTGCCGAATCTAATTCTATTTTGCACCCACCAGAATAGTTAAGAATTTCATTAACTCTTATTTTAATTTTTTTTATCCCTTTCTATCTAAGAAAGGGATTTTTTTTAAAATTATAACCGAGAATTTAATTATAATTAGTTCGGTTTATTTAACATTTATTAAAAAATTAACCGATAATTATTAATTTGATTTTAATGCACATTAACTAATTTTAAATCGCATAAATTATTCTTCTGAATTGGTTTTTATATTATTTTAGTTTCATTAACTTAACCAAAACTAATTTATATGCCAACAAAATTACTTATTGTATTATTATTTTTTAGTCCATTTTATATGAATTCACAAAATATAATCTGGAAAACTGACATCAACGAAGCCGTACAGACAGGTGCAGAAAAAAGAAGACCCTTGTTAATATTTTTCACTGCACAGGGCGCTGATCAGCAATTGCAGAATGAAATTTTTGCAACACGTGAATTTGAAGAATGGTCTCGTAAAAACGTTATTTTAGTAAAACTTGACTTGTCTGATCCTACTGTTTCTGATGCTGCAAAAGAGCAAAATTTAAAACTAAAAAAAGCTTTTGCAATCGAAAAAATTCCTCAGGTTTGTTTTACAGATGTTGCAGTGAGAAAGGATAAAACCAATTTTAATAAATTAGGTCTCATTGGATACGTGCCCGGTGTTAAAGCCTGGATTTCAGAATCAAATTTAATTTTAAATCCAGAATAATTTTATAATTTATAAAATCCCTTTTCGTTCGTAGCATGAAAAGGGATGTCTTTTTTTATGCAACTATTTTTCCAGATCCGTTGAATTGAATTTGAATTACTACCATCTGAAATAATTACTTTAGGGTGTATTTCCAAAAATAGACGATCCAGATTTATCCGCGCATTTTGAGTTAGAATTAAAATATCAGGCTGTATTTTGGCAGGGTAAATTCCGCTACTGTCAATTATTAAAATTCTGTTATTTTTAAAATACAAACAATTTTTAAGGCATTCCGTCTTGCCCGATGTTAAAGAATTTCCGACAAGATAAGAATTTACATTTATAAAATTATTTTTCTTATTTATAATAGAATCTCTGCTGTAGAGAACAATATTTTTTCCTTTACGTTCAGAAATTAGTGTATTATTTCTTTCATTATAAACAATCAATTCTCTTTCGCTTTCTGTTTTTACTTTCGTGAAAATAAAAGCAATTTGTGTCAGAACTATAGAAAAACCTACGTAAATCAGTTTGTTGTAATCTGGTTGCTTCATCCAGATAATTGTAAAAATTATCAGAAAAGAAAAAGCTGCTAAATGATAAAGATTGAAGCTAATATTGCGAATTACAAACGAATCCAGAGAAGCAACAAGATGAATCATCAGATTTAAAAGATAGATACTTTTCTCAAAAATAATAGTTAAGAATATTGGTGGTTGGGTAAAGACAGCAATGATCATAACGATAATTCCGGCAATCATAATAAAGGATAAAATCGGAAGAATAATAATGTTTGTAACAAAAAACAAACCGGGAAACTGATGGAAATAATACAAGCATAAAGGCAAAGTGCCAATTTGCGCAGCAAATGACACGGTTAGCGCTTCCCAAATGTAGACTATCAATTTATTTTTGGGTCTATAGATGTTTTTTAAAAGAGGCTGCAGCCAAAGAATAAAAAACAAAGCCTGATAACTTAATTGAAAGCCAACATCAAATAAAAAGTAAGGTTCAAAAAGCAATATCAATAAAATGGAAACAAATAAGGTGTGGTAAATATTGCCATTTCTTAATAAGTGATTGCCTGTTGCGATAAAGGAAAACATTACAACAGATCTTAATACAGAAGGGGAAAGGCCTGAAATTACTGCAAATCCGGCTAAGCAAATTAAAATGGAAGCCAATTTAAAAAAAGAACCTTTTCTTGTATTTGGAATTGGTTTAAGAATAAAAGTGATAAAAAGCATGATAAAGCCGACATGCAACCCTGATACAGATAGGATATGGGTAGCACCTGAATATTGATAGTCCTGAATAATATCCTGTGAAATTTCCTGCTGCTGACCTAATATTAATGCTAAAGCAACATTCATTTCGGCTTTATTAAATTTCGATTTTTCCAGATTAGAAATTATTCTTGAATGCAATTTGGCGCAGTAGTACCATACATCTTTCCGGATAGTTTTGCTAACAAATATTTCTTTTTTCTGACAATAAATCTGGGCGTAAATCTGCTTGTTTGCCAAATATTGGCTATAATCAAACTGACTTGGATTTTTACTTGATTTATTACGCTGTAAAGTAGTTTTAACTTTAATGCAATTTCCTATTACTAAATGATTCTGGCTGCTGTCTTTTGCGACATTTACAATTACTTTTCCATCATAGGTTTTGCCTGAAATTGTTTTAACGAGCGCAACATAGCGATCATTGTAATCATTGCCTTTTAATTTTTCTCTTAAAATTAAAGTCACGAATTGAGATTTTTCAAAGGCAATTTGACAATTTGTATAATTGGTCTTTTGAAGATTTTCAGTATGACTTAGAAGTGTTAAGGCACCTATAAAAAAAGAAAGAAGAGAAGTAAATATTCCGAATAGAAAAATGCCGTTGTTTTGTTTTAAACTCCAAAAATAAAAGCCGCAGAAAAGCGAAAATGAAATTGACAATGTAATCGCTATCGTTGCTATTGAGAGATTTACGTAATACCCAGTAATGATGCCCAGTACAAAGGCAATTGTAATTTTAATCAATGGAAAATCTAATACTTTCATGGCTTAAAAGTATTAAATATTTGTAAGAAAAATAATAAAAAACAGATGTTTTTTTTATGGAATAACTCTATTGACCTGCTCAAAAGAATCCTTATAATAAGCCTCTTTGGTTGATGAAATAATTACACCTTTTGAAGTGGAAGAATGTATGAATTTGACTTCATCTGAATTGGCCTCAGTGATTAGGCCGACATGATTTATTGTTCTGCTTTTGTTGGTTTTAAAGAAAATCAAATCTCCTTTTTTAGCATCATTTAACGGAATAACCTTTCCAATTTTTGCCTGCTCGTACGAAGGTCTTGGAAGTTTAATGTTTTCGCTTTCAAAAGTTGTGTAGACCAGACCCGAACAATCAAATCCGGCTTTTGTTGTTCCACCAGCTTTGTAACGAACTCCTATGTTATCAGTCGCTTTTTCAATTAGATTGTTGACCAGATATCTGTTTTCTTTTTTAGATTCGTTTTTACTTACAACTGAAGAAGTTGATTTACAAGAGGTGAAAGCGACTGCTAAAAGCAAAAAGATAATTATTTTTTTCAAAATCGTAATTAGTTTTGTTTTAAATCGGCAACAATTAGTTTTGCTGTCTTTTGACTTGCTCCAACTCCTCCAAGTTTTTGTTCTAAAACATCATAATTTTGAAGAAGTTTAGTGCGATATTGAGGCTCTAATAGTTTTTGTAATTCTTCTTTAATGCGTTTTTTATTGCAATCAGCCTGAATTAATTCAGTAACAACTTCCTGATCCATAATTAAATTGACCAGAGAAATATATTTTAAAGTTATAATTCTTTTTGCAATTTGATAAGAAACCTCGCTCCCTTTATAGCACACCACTTCCGGAACTTTAAAAAGAGCCGTTTCCAGAGTAGCGGTTCCGGATGTAACCAATGCAGCTGTAGAAGAACGCAGTAAATCGTACGTTTTATTAGAAACAAATTTGATGTTTTTATTACTTATAAATTGTTGATAAAACTCAAAGTCCTGACTTGGGGCGCCGGCAATTACAAATTCGTAATCCAGAAAATCATCAACAACACTTAGCATTACGCTTAGCATCTTTGTGATTTCCTGTTTGCGGCTTCCCGGCAAAACGGCGATAATAGGTTTTTCACCTAAATTATTTAATTTTCGAAAAGAGGACTCATCAAAAGCAGGCTGATTCTGAATCGCATCAATTAACGGATGTCCAACAAATTCTACAGGATAGTGATGTTTGTCTTCGTAAAAACTTTTTTCGAATGGCAGAATCACAAACATTTTATCGACATCTTGTTTGATGGCCTTTATTCTGCTCTCTTTCCAGGCCCAGATTTGCGGAGAAATATAATAATGCGTTCTGTAATTTAATTCTTTAGCCCATTTCGCAATTCGCATATTAAAACCAGGGTAATCAATAAAAATTATGACATCCGGCTTAAATTCCAAAATGTCTTTTTTACAGATTTTAATATTATTTAAAATGGTTTTTAAATTAAAAATCACTTCAATGAAGCCCATAAACGCCAGATCACGATAATGTTTTACGAGAGTTCCGCCTGTTTTTTGCATTAGGTCTCCTCCCCAAAATCTAATTTCTGCGTTAGGATCTTCAACATATAATGCTTTCATTAAATTAGAGCCATGTAAATCTCCGGAGGCTTCTCCTGCAATTATGTAATACTTCATTTTGGTTTTTTTTGAAAGGTACTAAGCTTGAACATCCGTTTAACGGTGACTTCGCAAAGATAAGATTTAAATAACTAATGTCGAAATTGCCAGAACAATCACGGCCAAAATTACACCCCTTGCCATATATTCCTTATTTCTTTTTAGAAGGATAGTGAAAACAGCGAGATCCAGAAGTGTTCCTAAAGTGATGACTTTTCCAAGATATCCCTGCTTTCTTAAAATTTGAAAACCTGATGAAATGTCAAATGTTGTAAAAAATGTAATAAACAGATAACTTCCTAAAAGAGCCGTAAAAATGCCAATTATAAAACCAACCAATATTTCTTTAGTCATTTAAATTCCAGGTATTAAGTTGTTGAATAGTGTGATGTGCGGTCAAATCAAACTGAACGGGTACAACAGAAATATATCCGTTTGCCAAAGCCCACTCATCTGTGTCTTCACCCTGATCTTCATTTACAAATTTGCCCGCGAGCCAGTAATAATCTTTTCCAAAAGGAGTTTGTCGCTTATCAAATTTTTGTGCGTAGTAGGCTTTCGCCTGACGGGAAACTCTGATTCCTTTAATTTCGGACTCTTTTAATTTCGGAAAATTTACATTTAAAACTACTCCCGGAGGCAGTTTATTGGCTAAAGTTTCCAGAGCAATTTTTTTTACAAAAGATTTTACAGGTTCAAAATCTGCAGTCCAGTCAAAGTCCAAAAGTGAAAATCCAATTGCCTGAATTCCTTCTATTCCAGCTTCGACAGCCGCACTCATTGTGCCGGAATAAATGACATTTATAGATGAATTTGATCCATGATTTATTCCTGAAACACATAGATCGGGTTTTCGTTTTAGGATTTCGTTTACTGCCAGTTTTACGCAATCTACAGGCGTTCCCGAACAGCTGTATTCTGCAATTTTGTCTCCGTCTTTTGAGATTTTATCCAAAAACAACGTATTGTTTATAGTAATTGCGTGACCCATAGCACTTTGAGGTTTGTCGGGCGCCACAACAATTACATCGCCAATTGTTTCCATAACGCTTATTAAAGCGCGTATTCCAGGTGCCAAAATACCATCATCGTTGGTTACTAATATAAGAGGTTTCTCGGCTTTCATTTGGTATGTATTATGTGTGAATTTAACAATTGTAAGATTTTAAGAGCAAAAATAATGTTACATTCTTTACGATATGTTACAAATATTATAAATTTTGCCAACTAAGATAAAGAACTTTTTTAGCAATAAAACATTTTTATATCTTTAACAAAAAATTATCGTGACGTTGGCCCCCGTGGCATAGTTTTTAACGTAACTTAGATAAAAAAATTGATGAATGCTATTATAAAGTTTATGAAAAGAAATTATAAGATACTCATAGCCGTATTGTGCTTATCGCTTACATTATTCGCATTTAAAATGAATGCAGATAAGACAATCGACCCTGATCCGAACAGAGATAAAACACTTTTAGAATTACTGGCATTTGTTATTGAAAAAGGACATTACAGCCCCGCAGAAATAAATGATGAATTTTCTAAAGGAATTTTTAAAGATTATATCGATGCATTAGATCCTTCAAAAAGATTTTTTTTACAGTCTGATATTGATGAATTTAAGCAATATGAATTGATGCTTGATGATCAGTTTCTAAATAAGGATATTACTTTTTTCAACCTAACTTATACAAGGTTGATGAAACGCATGGAAGAAAGTAAAAAACGTTATAAAACGATTTTAGCACATCCATTTGACTACAATGTCAATGAGACTTTTGATGCTGATTATGAGAAAATTCCATATGCCAAAAACTTGGCTGAAATTAACGAAAGATGGAGAAAGCAGATCAAATTATCTACGCTTTCTTCTTTAGTTACAAAACAAAAAATTGAAGAAGAAAAGAAGAAAAAAGATCCTGCTTACAAAGAAAAATCTTTTGAAACTTTAGAAAAGGAAACCCGAGAAAGTTCACTAAAATCATTGGATGATAATTTTAGCGTGATTAAAGATTTGAACAGAGAATATTGGTTTTCAGTTTACCTGAATTCGATAATGACTCGTTTTGATCCGCACACTAGTTATTTCGCTCCAGAAGAAAAAGATCGTTTTGATGTAAACATAAGTGGTAAACTGGAAGGTATAGGAGCTCGTTTAACTAAGAAAAATGATTTTACTCAAATTGATGAATTGATTTCGGGAGGTCCTGCATGGAAAGGAAAACAACTGGAAGCAGGTGATTTAATTTTGAAAGTAGCACAAGGAAACGAAGAGCCTGTTGATGTTGTAGGAATGCGTCTGGATGATGTTGTGAAAAAAATAAAAGGCCATAAAGGTACCGAAGTAAAACTTACTGTTAAAAAAGTAGATGGTTCTATCAAAGTGATCTCGATCATAAGAGATGTGGTTGAAATTGAAGAAACGTATGCTAAATCCAGTATTGTTGAAAAAAATGGGTTGAAATACGGAGTAATTTATCTGCCTAAATTTTATATTGATTTCGAAAATAAAGACGGTCGCGATGCCGGAAAAGATATTGCGCGTGAGGTAGAAAGACTGAAAAAAGAAAACATCAACGGAATTGTTTTGGACGTACGTGATGATGGAGGAGGATCACTTTCTACAGTGGTAGATATTGCTGGTTTGTTTATTGAAGATGGTCCAATTGTTCAGGTTAAATCTGCCGGAAAAAAGAAAGAAGTGCTTTATGATAAAGATAAAAAAATCGAATGGGATGGTCCGTTGGTTATCATGGTAAATAGTTTTTCTGCTTCTGCTTCCGAAATTTTGGCAGCAGCAATTCAGGATTACAAGCGTGGTGTAATTATCGGTAGTAAACAGACTTACGGAAAAGGGACTGTACAAAATGTATTAGATTTGAATCAGTTTGTTCGTAATGCTAATTATGGAGATCTTGGAGCATTGAAAATAACAGGACAGAAATTTTACAGAATCAACGGAGGTTCTACTCAGTTAGAAGGTGTTCATAGCGATGTTGTAATGCCAGATCGTTATGCTTATCTAAAAATGGGAGAAAGAGATATTGACAATGCAATGCCATGGGATAAAATTGATCCTGCAGATTACAGTACATGGAATTCTAATGAGAATTTTAGCAAAGCAGTTAACAACAGTAAAAACAGAATTGCTCAAAATGCTCAGTTTAAACTAATTGATGACAATGCAAAATGGATTGATGTTAAAAATAAAGAGAATACCTATAGTTTAAATCTTCAGAGTTTTAAAGCAACTCAGGAGCAGGTTGAAAATGAAGGTAAAAAATACAAGCCAATCTTAGATTACAAAAACGACCTTGTTTTTAAATCTCTTCCTTACGAAGAAGCAGAGATGAAAGCAGATGCTACTTTAAAAGAAAAAAGAGATGCATGGCATCAGGCGTTGTCTAAAGATGTTTATGTAGAAGAAGCTTTAAATGTATTGGACGACCTGCAAACAAAAAGTGTGGTAAAAAAAGACGTTTCTCCTAAAATGAAAAAGGATAAACTGGTAAAATCGTAAGTTCTTTAAGAATTTAATTTGTTTAAAACGCTCTGAAAATTTAAATTTTCAGAGCGTTTTTTTTGTAAGTTTAACCACTTTAAATTTATAAGTATGAAATTATTTTTAAGTCTGGTTTTGAGTTGTTTTATAATGTCTTGTAAAAATGAGATTTCTGATAATAAAATAATTGGTGATAATGAATCTGTTGCTTTTGTAGAAAATTCTACTGGAAAGGATTCTTTGTTTACCGTGGCCTATCTGCCAACTTCGACAACAAAGCAAATAATAAAACACCAGTATTATACTTTATCTTACAACGAAAAATTTGAGCAGGCGGAATGGGTTGCTTACGAACTAAAGAAAGAATACTTAAAAAATCACGATTATAAGCGACCTTATTTTGTTGAAGATCCAAAAGTAAAAACTGGTTCTGCGGATTGGAGGAATTATAAAAAATCAGGTTATGATAAGGGACATCTTTGCCCTGCAGGAGATATGGAGTTTAATAAGAGCGCTTATAATGATACATTTTATACTTCTAATATTTCTCCTCAGAAAAAAGAATTTAATGCCGGAATTTGGAACAGGTTAGAACAGAAGACTCGAAATTGGGCAGAGAAGTATAATGATATCTACATCGTAACTGGTGGAATTCCTAAAGATTCAGATAAAAAAATAGGAACAGAAAAAGTTGCTGTTCCTAAGTATTTTTATAAAATTATTTTATCTAAGACTGGAAAAGAACATAAAGTAATTGCTTTTCTGGTTCCAAATGAAGAAAGCGACAAATCTATTTATGATTTTGCTGTTTCAATTGAGACATTAGAAAAAATGACGGGAATTGACTTCTTTCCAAATTTAAAAAACTTAAAAAGCAGTAAAGACTTTTAGGTCTGAAATGGTTTCAATTTGATTTTCAGCTTTAAAAACAAAACTTCCTGCGACTAAAATGTCTGCTCCGGCTTCTGCCAATTGTTTTGCATTTTTGCTGGTTACGCCTCCATCAATCTCAATTAATGTTGAAGCATTTTTGCGTGTGATTAATGCTTTTAATTTTTTTACTTTGTCATAAGTATTATCAATAAAAGACTGACCTCCAAATCCCGGATTGACACTCATAATACAAACAACATCGATGTCATTAATAACGTCTTCTAACAGCTCTACATTCGTATGAGGGTTCATTGCTACTCCGGCTTTCATTCCTTCTGCTTTTATTGCTTGTAATGTTCTGTGTAAATGTGTACAGGCTTCGTAATGAACCGTTAAGCCGTTAGCACCTAAATCTGCGAAGGTTTTGATATATCTATCCGGATCAACAATCATCAGATGGACGTCAATATATTTTTTGGCATGTTTTGCAATAGCTTCCAAAACAGGCATTCCAAAAGAGATGTTCGGTACAAAAACTCCATCCATAATATCGATATGAAACCAATCAGCCTGACTGTTATTAATCATTTCGATATCTCGTTGTAGATTAGCAAAATCGGCTGCAAGAACAGAAGGAGCAATAAGTGTATTTTTCATTGTATTGTAGTGTGTTGTTTTTTTACAAAGATAAAATTTTTTTTAACCGCAAAGAGCCTAAAGATTTACGCAAAGTTCGCAAAGTTTTTTTGACAAAGCTTTGTGGACTTTGCGTTTTTAACGACAAAAAATCTAATAAAAATCTTAGCGCCCTTTGCGGTTAAAAATAACAAAATAAAAAACTCCGGTAATCAGCCGGAGTTTCAATCATCAATCAAAAAACGAACAGTCAATCAAACTGTTGTTTGCGGTAAAATTCCAAGTTAGAAATTCCAAATCCCAATTAGAATTGGAATTTGGAATTTTAAATATTGAAATTTAATATTTTATCCTAAATAAGTTTTAAGGATTTTACTTCTTGAAGTGTGTTTCAATCTGCGGATTGCTTTTTCTTTAATCTGACGAACACGCTCACGGGTTAAGTCGAAAGTTTCTCCAATTTCTTCTAATGTCATTGGGTGCTGATCGCCAAGGCCAAAATACAAACGAACAACATCTGCCTCTCTTGGAGTAAGTGTTTCTAAAGAACGTTCGATTTCAGTACGAAGAGATTCGTGAATTAATTCTCTGTCCGGATTTGGAGATTCCCCAGAACGTAAAACGTCATAAAGGTTAGAATCTTCTCCTTCAACAAGAGGAGCATCCATTGACAAGTGACGTCCAGAGTTTTTCATAGACTCTTTTACGTCATTTACCGTCATATCAAGTTCTTTTGCAATTTCCTCAGCAGAAGGCGGACGCTCGTTAGATTGCTCTAATAAAGCATACATTTTGTTGATTTTATTAATAGAACCAATTTTATTTAATGGTAAACGTACAATACGTGACTGTTCTGCCAAAGCCTGAAGAATTGATTGACGAATCCACCATACGGCGTAAGAAATGAATTTGAAACCACGCGTTTCATCAAAACGTTGAGCCGCTTTAATCAAACCTAAGTTTCCTTCATTAATTAAATCTGGAAGAGTTAATCCTTGATTTTGATATTGTTTAGCCACCGATACTACGAAACGTAAGTTGGCTTTTGTAAGTTTTTCTAAAGCTCTTTGATCACCAGCCTTTATTCTTTGTGCTAATTCTACCTCTTCATCGGCGGTAATTAGGTCAACTTTTCCAATTTCTTGTAGATATTTATCTAACGATGCAGTTTCACGATTGGTTACCTGCTTGGTGATTTTAAGTTGTCTCATGTTCTTGTCTCCCTATTTTTTAAAGTGTACAAATGGTTATACGTAAGGAGTTTCAAAAAAGTTACAAAAATTATTTATTTTTTTAAAATTATAAATAAATCGGAGCTAAAAGATGAGAAACTATATAGCTTTTAGATATTTATGCAAAAATAGTAAGCTCTGGAAATTTAAAAATATTTCAATATTAAAATTGTTTTTACAACTTATTAACTTCTAATCGCTTAAATTTTTAAGAAGCGAATAAGTTTAATTCATATTCAATAATCATTAAAAACGAAAAACCCCAATTCAAATAAATGAATTGGGGTTTTCTATGAATAAACCTTTAGTAAACTAAGATCTGATTACTCTTTTTTCTCCTCACGCGGAGGTCTAGGAATAAGTGCTTTTCTGGACACTTTTTCTTTTTTAGTTTTAGGATCTAATCCTAAGTATTTCACTTCAAAAACATCACCCATATTAACAACATCAGTAACATTTTCAGTACGTTCCCAAGCTAACTCAGATACGTGAAGCAATACTTCGTTTCCTGGTGCAGAAGTGTATTCTACTACGGCTCCAAAGTCAAGCATTTTGATTACTTTAACTTCATAAGCTTCTCCCATTTGTGGTTTGAAGGTAATAGATTTGATTTTTGCTAAAACCGCTTCGATTCCGGCAGGATCTGTACCTAAAATTTCAATTACACCTTGCTCGTCAACTTCGTTAATTACGATAGTTGTTCCGGTAGCTTTTTGTAATTCCTGAATTACTTTTCCTCCAGGTCCGATCAATGCTCCAATAAAGTTTCCAGGAATAGTTCTGGTAATAATTTTTGGTGCGTGTGCTTTTACGTCAGATCTTGGTTCAGCAATTGTCTCAGTTAATTTACCTAAAATATGTAAACGTCCATCGCGAGCCTGAGCCAAAGCCTGCTCCATAATGTCATAACGTAAACCATCAATTTTGATGTCCATTTGACAAGCAGTAATACCGTCAGCCGTACCAGTTACTTTAAAGTCCATATCTCCTAAGTGATCTTCGTCTCCTAAGATATCAGACAATACAGCAAATTTCTCACCATCAGTAATTAATCCCATAGCAATACCAGAAACTGGTTTTACCATTTGAACACCTGCATCCATCAAAGCCATTGTTCCTGCACAAACTGTTGCCATAGAAGAAGAACCATTAGATTCTAAAACTTCAGAAACAATACGAATTGTGTAAGGACAATCTGCTGGGATCATGTTTTTTAATGCTCTTTGAGCCAGGTTACCGTGACCAACTTCTCTTCGTGAAGTTCCTCTTAGTGGTTTTGCTTCACCAGTAGAGAAAGGAGGGAAGTTATAGTGTAAGTAGAATTTCTCTTCACCTTGTTCAGATGGAGAATCGATTTGGTTAGCTTCTCTTGAAGTTCCAAGAGTTACGGTAGCCAAAGCCTGAGTTTCTCCACGTGTAAATAAAGAAGAACCGTGAACTCTCGGTAAATAATCAGTTTCACACCAGATTGGTCTGATGTCTGTTGTTTTTCTACCGTCAAGACGCACGCCTAATTCTAATACTACGTTACGAACAGCTTCTTTGTTTGTTTTGTAAAAATATTTAGAAACTAAATCACCATCAGCAGCTAACTCTTCATCGGTAAATAAAGCTTTTACTTCTTCTTTTACTTCAGCAAACGCTGCACTTCTTTCATGTTTAGCAGATCCAACTTTCGCAATAGCGTAAATTTTATCGTATGCAGCTGCTTTTACTTTTGCATAAATTTCTTCGTTTTCTCTCTCACCTTCGTAAGTACGAATTTCTTTCTTTCCAAAAGCTGCTTGTAAGCGTAATTGTGCCTGAATCTGAACTTTGATTGCTTCGTGAGCAAATTTAATTGCTTCGATCATTTCAGCTTCTGAAATTTCTTTCATCTCACCTTCAACCATAGCAACAGAATCCATAGAAGCACCAATCATCATGTCGATGTCTGATTTTTCTAAATCTTCTCTGCTTGGGTTTATAACCAATTTCCCATCGATACGTGCAACACGAACTTCTGAAATTAGGTTGTAAAATGGAATATCTGAAACTGCTAATGCTGCAGAAGCTGCTAAACCAGCTAAAGCGTCTGGCATAACTTCTTCGTCATGAGACATTAACTGAATCATAACTTGTGTTTCTGCATGGTAATCGTCTGGGAAAAGCGGACGTAAAACACGGTCTACTAATCTCATTGTTAATACTTCACTGTCGCTTGGACGAGCTTCTCTTTTAAAGAAACCTCCTGGAAAACGACCAGCTGCTGCAAATTTTTCGCGATAATCTACCGTTAATGGTAAAAAGTCAACGCCTGGGTTTGAGGTACGTGCTGAAACTGCTGTTGCAAGTATCATCGTATCTCCCATTCTTACTACTACAGAACCATCAGCTTGTTTTGCTAAACGTCCTGTCTCGATTGTGATGCTTCTGCCATCACCTAAATCGATTTTTTCTACAAATAATTGTGGAATCATAATTTTTTCCTTTTTGATTATACAATGGGTTTTAGTTGTGTTGTAGTTGTTGTGTGTAGTTGTTGTAATCTAAAACCCAATGAAAAACCAAACTTTTTTTCTTGTAACAAGTCCTCTCAGACTTGTGTATTTTAAAAACAAAAAGAGGCACTCTCGCACCTCTTTTCTATATTGATTATTTTCTGATATTCAATACTTTGATAATCTCACGATATCTGTTGATCTCTTTCTTTTTCAAGTAATCCAACAAAGATCTTCTTTTACCTACTAATAGTACAAGAGAACGCTCAGTGTTGTAATCGTGACGATTTTTTTTCAAGTGCTCAGTTAAGTGTGAAATTCTGTAAGTGAACAATGCAATCTGACCTTCTGCGCTTCCAGTGTTTGTTGCACCACCGTGTTGTGCGAAAATCTCTTCTTTCTTTTCTTTAGTTAAATACATTCCAATATTATTTAATGATTTTTATGTATGTCATACAACTTTTGTAAGACGGGTGCAAAATTAGAATTTTTTTTTCGAAAAAGAAATTTTATTGCTCCTTATTTTGTAATTGTTATTGGTAATGTATAAAGAGCCCGAACCGGGACACCTCTAATTTTGCCTGGATTCCATTTTTTTGCTTCTTTAATCAATTGAATGGCGTTTTCATCGATACCATAACCAATACCTTTTATTATTTTTGGTTCTACTAAATTCCCTTCTTCATCTACTATAAAAGTCAGGTATATTTTTCCGGAAACCTTGTTTCTGACTTCAAGTGGTATATGCATGGATTTTCCAATATAACTGTAAAATGAATTCATACCATTTTTTGGGCTTGGCCGAAGATATTTTGTACCGTAAGAATGTTTTATATTCAGAGAATCGGTGGTGAGTCCTGAAATTAATTCTCCATTTTTATACATTTCAATAAAATTTGATTTTTTCTTAAAATCTTTTCCCGTCCATGTGCCATCAGGGACACCATTTTTTATTTGACCAGATTGCTCATTGGTTTCACTTTTATCAAAATAATATCCATTTCCATCCGCAACTATTCTTTCTTTTTCGGTATTCCAAAAATTGTTGATTTTTCCTTCCTCCTCTTTTTTTTCTGCAGAATAATCAATCTCAGATTTTATATTTCCATTTTCATACCAGCTAAATTCCTTTCCTGATTTTTTATCCTTTACATAATTTACCGTATATTTTTTATTTCCGTTCTCATAATAAGAAACTGCTTGTCCGTCCTTTATTATTATATCTTTATCTAAAGTAATAGCAATGAATTTCAATTTTCCGGATCTGTAGAAATCTCTATATACATAAGATTCCTTATCGGTATAATATGCTTCTATAAGTCTGGTATATTTATAATTGTCCTCATTGCTGGGCGTCCACAAAGAATCGAGGTAAATCAATTTATTCGTTACGGCGGTATTTTGAGAGAATGATTTTGCGGAAATTAAAATCAAAAAGATCAGACGTAAAAATGTTTTCATAGAAGAAAAAGCGTTTAAGATGATGCTAAAGTAGTATTATTAATACAGCTCAGCAAGTTTCTACTATTAACAAATTTTCAAATCTTATATAAGATTTTGGTTGTTTGATTTTAATTTTTGACGATTTTTTTCGAGCTTTCTTTAGACTTTGTTGTAGATAAAAGAACTCCCTTATCGTAATTCTCGGTAAAAGTAATTTTATTTATCGAATCAGTTCCCTGCCAAACTCCTTGTTTTAAACCATTTTTAAGAATTCCTTTTTCGGTTATAGAATTTTCTGTTGCCTCATATTCACCATTTCCATCAAGGACCGTTTGCTCTTTATTTTCATTCCAAAAATTTAGAATCAATGTCTGAACAGTTTTGGTCTTAGGATTCCAGATATTCTGTTTCTCCGATTTTTTACTCTGGTTTCCGTACCAATTTATTTCCTTTCCCGATTTGTGATCGTCAGTATAATCTACAACCGACTCTTTTGTGCCATTTTTATAATAATAAATAAACTCTCCGTCTTTTTTTAGAATGTCGCGATCTAAAGTAGAACCCGTCATTTTCTTCCTTCCGTTTTTATAGAAGTCAGTCACAACATAACGTACACTTTTCTGAGAATAATTGGTAATTACTCTTGTATAAAGTTGATTTTCGGGTTTACATTCACGATTTAGGGAATCTAAAAATATCTTTTTAGAAACCATACTAATTTGCGCAGACAGATTAACTGAAATCATCAGAAGCAAAAAAAGGACGATGTTTCTTTTCATTCAGTTCTATTTAGACACTAAAAATAGTTCTTCTAAAATAATTTAGCAACTTCCTGATTTACAAATTCCAGGAATCTTTCATCTTCTTCTGTAAAAGGATCAATAACGTGACTGTCAATATCGATTTGGCCTATATTGATTCCGTTAACAAAAAGAGGTACTACAATTTCAGATTTTACAGTAAAACTGCAGGCAATATAGTTGTCCTGTGCCTTAACATCGGGAACAACAAAATTAGCGTTGCTTTCTGCGACTTGTCCACAAATTCCTTTTCCAAACGGAATTACAGTGTGATCAGTTTCTGCTCCAACGTATGGTCCAAGATGTAAAGTTTTGGTGTCGTGATTGGCAAAATAAAAGCCCACCCAGTTATAATATTCGATATTTTCGTTTAAAAGCTGGCAGATAGCTAATAATTTTTCATCTCTATTTGATTGGTTATCAGCTACAATAGCGGTTATTTTTGGTTGTAATTCCTGAAATGTCATGATATTTAATTTTATTACAAAAGTATTTAAAGCTAAACTCAAAAAATACATAAATTTGAAAAAAAAATCTCTTGAAAAAATATTTAGTCCAGTTTAAGCCATTTTTGATTTTTGTCAGCATTTTTTTTCTGACATATATTGTTCTCACTCTGCTTTATAAGTTCTATTTAAATAGTTATCAGGCTGAGGATCTTGATAGTATCACATTACTTGTTGGAAGAAATTCTGAGCAATTATTACGTGCCTTTAATTATGAAGCCATAATTCAGAAAAATTCACAAAATCCCTGGATGGACATTCTTCTTAATGGCATCTATATAGCTCAAGTTACGGAAGGCTGCAATGCCGTAAGTGTCATGATACTATTTGTTTCCTTTGTTGCAGCTTTTTCAGGAAATTTTAAAAAAACAGTCATTTTTATAGTTTTAGGACTTGTCTCTATTTACATTTTAAATATCATTAGAATTGCGCTTTTGGTTGTCCTTGTTTATAATTTTCCAAAGCAAACTAACTTTCTCCATAATATTTTGTTTCCGTTGATTATTTACGGATACGTGTTTGCTTTATGGGTTTTCTGGATCAATAGATTTTCTAAATATGCTAAATAAATTAAGAGAGAATAAATTTAAAATCTTTGCTGCTTTAATTGTTGTAATATGTTTTGCATTGATCAGAAGTTTCGAGAGGCAATTATTTTATGATCCTTTTCTGGATTATTTTAAAGCAGATTTTCATTCTATACCTTATCCTCAGGTAGAAAATGCGAAACTTTTACTGGGACTTTTCTTTCGTTACTTTTTAAATTCGGCATTATCTCTTTGCCTCATCTATGCGCTTTTTCAGGATCTTGATATTTTAAAATTTAGTTTAATGCTATATATTTTATTTTTGGTTGCACTTTTTGCGGCATTCTTTATAATTTTCGAATTTTTCGCACAAGGAAGCTGGCTCCTTTTCTATGTAAGAAGATTTATTATTCAGCCTCTTTTGGTGCTGTTATTTATTCCCGGATTTTATTATCAGCTTCAAAATTCAAAAAAATAACAATTATTTTAGTTTTTATTCGGCTCTTTTTGAATAATTTTGCAATATGAATTTGAAAAAATGTACAGGCCTTTTTTTAGCTATACTGCTATTGGTTTCCAATATCGGTTTTGCTTTTGATGTACATTATTGCGGAGGTTCTATCGCTTCGGTTTCCTTAAAAACTACTGCCGAACCTGTTGTTGAAAAAAAATGTTGTGGTTCAAAAGAAAAGAAAAACTCTTGTTGTAAGGATAAGGTTGTTCATTTTGAAAAAAAGTCAGATAATGCTACAATCAAATTCTTCTTTTTTCAGTTTGCTTTCACAGCAGTAAAACAAGATTACAATCCTGTAGTTTTCTTAGAACTTCCAAATTTTAAAAAGAAAGAAGTCCTTTCGTATTATGCAGATGCGAATGCGCCGCCACTATTTAAATTATACCATCAGTATATTTTTTATTCCTGATTTAATGTTAGAATGCAATGCAGGTCTTGATTAAGGCTTTGTATTTACATTTTTAATTGTTTGTGCCTTGTACGAACTTTAAAAAATGTGATTTCTATTCAACATTAAAATCATTTTTATGCAAAAAAATATAATGCTTTTTATGGCATTTTTGCTTTCTGTTTCTGCCTTTTCGCAAGAAGATTTAGAAGAAGTAAAAATTACAAAAAAGCAAAAAGGAATTAAAAAATCCTTAACCGTAACAGCAAATACTTCTGTGATAACCAGTAAAGAATTGCTCAAAGCAGCTTGTTGTAACCTCGCCGAAAGTTTTGAGACCAATCCATCAATTGATGTTAATTTCTCTGATGCCTTAACCGGAACAAAGCAAATTAAAATGCTTGGTTTAACAAGTCCTTATTTAATGATAACAGAAGAAAACATTCCTTCCGTTCGTGGTGCTTCTCAGGCATATGGCTTATCGTTTACTCCGGGAACCTGGATCGAAAGTGTACAGATTACCAAAGGTGCCGGCAGTGTTTTAAACGGCTACGAAAGTATTTCCGGTCAAATTAATACTGAGCTTTTAAAACCTTTAAATGATATTCCGTTTTTTCTGAATGCTTATGGTTCAACAGATTCTCGTTTTGAACTGAACACGCATTTCAATAAAAAATTGTCAGATAAATGGGCAACGAGTTTGTTTGTTCACGGAAATACGCGTGTCGCTAAAAACGATATGAACAATGACGGCTTTTTGGATAATCCGTTAGGAAAACAGATTAATGTTTTAAATCGATATCAATATTATAATCCCGAAAGCGGTCTGGTTAGTTTTATTAATTTCAGGTACATGAATGATAAAAAGCAAACAGGAGAACTTGATTTTGATAAAGATCGTGATCGTGGCACAACTAAATATTGGGGCTCAGAAATTAATACGGAACGTTTTGATGTTTCTACAAAAATTGGGTATGTTTTTAAAGATATGCCTTATCAGAGTATTGGGTTGCAAAATGCCTTTAATACTCATAAACAGGATTCTTATTTTGGTTTAAATCAATACGATATAAAGCAAAATAGTTTTTATTCTAATTTGATATTCAATTCGATTATCAATAATACGATGCATAAGTTCACAACTGGCCTGAATTTTTCTTACGATCAATATCAGGAATTTGTAAACCTTGCCGATGTAAGCAGAATTGACAACTCAGTTGGAGCCTTTTTTGAATATACGTATGACAATACGGATAATTTTAGTTTGATTTTAGGAGGCAGAGTCGACAATCATAATCGTCTGGGATTTTTTGTTACGCCTCGTTTGCACGTGCGCTACAATCCATGGAAAGATGCGGTATTGCGTTTTTCTGCCGGAAGAGGAAAACGTTCCGCTAATATTTTTGCCGAAAATCAACAGCTTTTTGCAAGTTCGAGAACCTTTTCAGTTTTAGATGCCAACGGAAAAATATATGGTTTAAATCCGGAGATTGCTTGGAATTACGGTGTAAGTTTTTCTCAGAAATTCAAACTCTTTCATAAAAATGCAGATGCAGGTTTTGACTTTTACCGAACAGATTTTCAAAATCAGGCTGTTGTAGATCTCATGCAGAGCCCACAGCAGGCATTGTTTTACGATTTAAAAGGAAGTTCGTTTGCCAATAGTCTTCAGGTTGAGTTCAATTATGAGCTAATACATAATCTGAATTTAAGAACCGCTTATAAGTATTACGACATTCAGACTGATTATTTGCGAGGTACATTCCAGCGCCCGCTTCAGGCGAAGCACCGTTTCTTAGGAAATTTAGAATATGAAACAACTCTGAATAATGACAGGCAATGGAAGTTTGATTTTACCTACAATTGGTCGGGAAAACAGCAATTGCCCTATACAGCATCTAATCCGGCGCAAGATCAGTTTCCCGAATTTTCGCCATCTTATGGCATTATGAATGCACAAATAACACGTATTTTTTCTGCTGTTTTTGAAGTATATATAGGAGGAGAAAATATTGGGAATTACAAACAGGAAAAAGCAATTTTAGGCGCTACCGATCCTTTTGGACCTAATTTTGATGCGTCAATTGCGTATGCTCCCATTTTCGGACAAATGTATTACGCGGGATTGCGTTTTAAAATCAAATAAAGGCACAATATCAATTTTAAAATAAATTTTAATAACAATTAATAATATATAAAATGAATAAAATAGTTCTAATAGCGATAATGGTTTTTTTAGGATTTTCAGCCCAGGCTCAAACCAAAAAGAACAAAAACTTAAAATATGCAACAGAAGTAAACGGAAACTGCGAGCAATGTAAAAAGCGAATTGAAAAAGCTGCCTTTGCTGTTCCGGGAGTAAAAACAGCCAACTGGGATATAAGTTCGCATCAGCTTTCGGTTATTTTAAACGAAGAAAAATCTTCTCCTTTAGATTTGAATAATGCAATTGCAAAAGCGGGTCATGATACTAAGGAAGTTAAAGCAACAACTGCCGATTATGACAATCTTCACAGCTGTTGTAAGTATGTGAGAGAATAGTATTACCAGAAGCTCAAACGGTATGTTTGGGCTTTTTTTAATAGTTAATTTATGTTTAAAATACCGCATTTTATTGTGGTTAAAGTAAATAATTGTTACTTTCACAACTTATAAAGATAACCAACTCGTTTTATGAATAATTTTGATTGGACCCAGTTAATAAACCCTGAATTTTATATTACTTTAAGTATTGGAGGTTTTCAAATTGGGTTATTTATTGTGCTGTTTATAGTCTTCGCTGAAACAGGGCTTTTTGCAGGTTTTTTTCTGCCGGGAGACAGTTTACTTTTTTTAGCAGGTATTTACAGTCGTGATTTAATTGAGAATATTTTATTTATACCAAACGATTTTTTAAATGTTTTACTCCTTGCAACTTTGGTTGCTGTTATGGGTGTTCTGGGTAATATGACGGGGTACTGGTTCGGAGCAAAAAGTGGTTATTATTTGTTTAAAAAAGAAGATTCTTTCTGGTTTAAGAAAAAATACTTACTGCAATCTAAAGATTTCTTTGAAAAATACGGCGGAAAAGCAATAATTTATGCTCGTTTTCTTCCAATCTTCAGAACATTTGCACCGATTATTGCAGGAATTGTTTCAATGGACAAAAAGAAATTCATGTTTTTTAATGTATTAAGTTCATTTCTGTGGTCATTCATTTTAATCTTTGCCGGTCATTATTTATATGGAGTATTTAAGGATAATTTTGGTATAGATTTAAAACATCATATAGAATATATTATAATAATAATCGTTATCATCTCCACTTTCCCCGTTTTAGTAAAACTATTAAAAAAGAGACCAAGCGAGAATATTTAAAAATATCTGGAATTATAAATACAAAAAGTCCGAAGTTATAAACTTCGGACTTTTTGTATTTATAATGAGTAATAAATTATTATTAACTAGAACCCTATTACGAAGTTATCTAGGATTTTAAACCTCAAAGGAAACCTTACACTTTGCATCTTTGAAACTTAGACCTCAGATTTTACCATTCATTCACTTTATTAGCATCCATTTTAAGAAAGATAAATAGTAATATTGTAAAGCCCCAAAGTCCCGAACCTCCATAAGAAAAGAAGGGCAGGGGAACACCAATAGTCGGAAAAATTCCAATAACCATTGCAATATTTACAAAGAAATGGATAAAAAGAATTCCGGCGACACAATAGCCATAAACCCGGCTAAATTTGGTCTTCTGTCTTTCTGCTAAATAAATTACCCTTAACAATAAACCTACGAAAAGAGCAATAACGGTTAGAGATCCTGCAAATCCCCATTCTTCGCCAACCGTTGTAAAGATATAATCGGTATGTTGTTCGGGTACAAATCCACCTTTTGTTTGTGTTCCTTCCAAAAAGCCTTTCCCAATCCATCCGCCAGAACCGATTGCAATTTCAGATTGATTGGTATTATATCCGATACCTTTCATATCTACAGATTTACCAAGTAATATATTGAAACGATCTCTGTGGTGTTGTTTAAAAACGTTGTCAAAAACATAATCAACAGAAAATACAAAGCCGGAAATTAAAACCAGTAAAATACCGCTAAGAATTATATTGCGATCTACAGCACGACCTTTAAAATGGATAATGGCCAACACCGCAAAAGCAATTGCAATAACGACGTATGGTTCTAATATAAGCGTAAGAACAAAAAGAACAATAGTAATAAAAGCTGTCCATACATACCATGATGGTAATCCTTCTCTATATAGTACGAGTATAAATGCACTATAAATTAGCGCACTTCCTGGATCGGGTTGCGGTAAAATGAGTATTACCGGTAAGAGCATAATAGCGAGCGCCTGAATTTGCCTGTTGGTTTCTTTTAAATTTATTTGCGTATCACTTAAATATTTGGCCAACGCTAAAGAAGTGGCAGCTTTTGCAAATTCTGAAGGCTGTAACGTAAAACTTCCGATTGCATACCAGCATCGTTGTCCGGCAATTGTTTTTCCGAAAAGAAATAGGCCTGCAAGAGATAACAATGCTACACCAAATATAATACTGGCATATTTTTCGTAAAACTTTCCGTCTACAAAAAGTACAACAAATATCAATGGAATGGTACAGCAGATAAATATAAGCTGCTTTTCATAAGTTCGGTCTGTTGATAACAATGAAGACGAATAAATATTCAGCCACCCTAAAGTTACCAACGCAATGTAGATAAAGACACATATCCAGTCGATATTATTTTTTACACTTTGATTTTTCATTTGAAATAATCTTTCTTAGTTCGTTTTAGTAGTGTCTATTGCTGTTTTCTTAACTTCTGGTTTCGGAGTTGTTACAGGTGCTTTTGGTTTAACAATTTTGGCTTGTAAAACAGAATCTTTAGGTACAGATTCGATTTTGAGGGCCTCGCTTATTCCGCCAAGCTTAGCATATTCTGCAAGTAAGCTTTTATTTAATACCCGTACTTCCAAATCGGTTCTGGTAATTTTTTTTCTCAGATATTTTTCAATCATCAAACTCGCAATCGGTCCTGCAACAGTTGCACCAAAACCTCCGTTTTCAATCATTACTGCAATGGCTATCTTTGGATTGTCTTTTGGAGCAAAAGCCACAAATATAGAGTGATCTTTAAGCTTTTCTCTTTTACCATTAATTTTGGCATAATTCTCAGCCGTTCCTGTTTTTCCGCAAATGTCTATACCTTCTACACGAAGAGCATAAGCAGTACCTTTGTTATAAACATCAAACAAACCACTTATAACTGGTGGAAAATATTTCTGATCAATTGTAGTAACATGTTTTGTTGTAAACTTACTGTCAATTTTTTCTCCTTCAATTTTTTTGATGATGTGAGGAGTATAATAATAACCCTGGTTCGCAACTGTTGCCATCATATTGGCCAGCTGAATTGGAGTCATTAAAACCTCTCCCTGGCCGATTGCATTAGATACAATTGTGGAGCTTCTCCATCCTCCGTTAGGATAAATTCTTTTATAGGTTTTAGAAGTGGGAATATTACCTCTTTTTCCAGTTGGTAAATCGTAACCCATAAACTGTCCTAATCCAAAACTTTTTACGTGATCACTCCAAACATCTACAGCTTTGCCCGGGTTGCCATATTTATTAATAGTTAGCATGTATGCCTGACCAAAATATGTATTACAGGAATTATAAATTCCGTTGTGTAATTGGTGTGGACCAAAACCGTGACATTTCATAAAGCGCCCTCCTCCATAACTAAAACCATGATGGCACATAAAAGTAGTCTGTTCGTTTACTACACCTTCCTGAAGTGCAACTAATCCGGTTAAGATTTTGAAAGGAGATCCTGGAGGATATTCGGCCAAAAGTCCTCTGTCATACAATGGTTTTGCTATAGAATCGCGATATAAAAGTGTATAATTTTTAGATCTTTGTCGCCCCACCATAATACCAGGATCGTAAGAAGGTGCAGTAACTAATGCCAGAATCTCTCCGGTTTTAGGCTCAAGAGCTACGATGCCTCCTCGTTTGTTGATCATCAATTCTTCACCGTACTTTTGAAGTTCGGCATCAATAGTTATATTGATATCTTCTCCTGCTACGGCAATCGTATCGTATTTACCTTCTTTGTATGAGCCAATCTCACGGTTGTATTTATCTTTTTGAATGTATTTTACACCTTTAATTCCGCGTAAGATCTCTTCGTAGCTTTGTTCAACGCCTTGCTTACCAATTAAATCCCCACTATTGTAATAAGGGTTTTTGGCAATCAGTTTTTCGTTTACCTGAGTAATAAAACCAAAAATATTTGCACCGTAATCTACTTCGTAATCACGAAGTGATCTTTTTTGAAAGTAGAAGCCTTCATATTTTCTGATTTTTTCCTGAAAAGCAGCAAATTCACTTTTATTTAATTGCGATAAAAATACAGAAGGAAGCCTCGGGCTGTAAACCTTAGCTTTTTCAATACGTTTGTGATAATCTTCCGGAGTAATATTCAAAAGAGCGCAAAATTCAGCAATGTTAAGGCTTTCTTTTACTTCTCTCGGAATAACCATAATATCGTAAGACGCCTGATTCGCAACAAGAAGTTTTCCGTTTCGATCGTAGATATACCCTCTCTCCGGATAGTCATAAACTTTTTTTATCGCATTATTCTCAGATTTCAGTTTAAAGGAATCATCGATAATCTGGAGATAAAAGATCCTGATCAGTAGCAAAGATGCTGCAATAATAATTATAGTGGGCAGCAGAACTTTTCTCATCGTTTATTGGGCTTAATAAGATAAATTATTATTATTGAAGTGATTATGGTAAAGATAGAGCTAAATAATGTCCGTAATAAAATGTCCCAGATAAATTTGAACTGGAATGCCTCCAAAACAAATAATACAATATGATGCATTAAAACTGAAACCAAAATAAAAGAAAATCGTTCAGGAGTTAATGATTCGTTTAGCTTTATAGTTTGATACTCATAACTTAATCCAAAAGAGAATTTGAAAATATAGGGTCTGTAATAGGCTAAAATAACGCATGCGGTGGCATGTATTCCGCCGGAGTTACAAAACATATCCATCGTTAGTCCAAGTAAAAAACTTGAAATAATTAAACCTGCCTTATTACTGTTTACAGGATACAGAATGATATACAAAATGTATGGAAAAGGACTTATGTATCCCAGGAAATTCATGTTATTAAAAATAACGATTTGAATTGCCAGCAGCATAATAAATCTAAAAATATTTAGTAATACAGCGCTACTCATTCTTTTCCTTGCTTTTATTTTCTAAATTAATAATCTCTTCCCTGTCTTTACTTTTGATAATATAAACATGTCCTAAGTTTGTCATGTCGTTAAAAAGTTTAACTCTGATAACATAAAAACTAGTATTTTCTTTTTTGTAAATATTTTCTACTGTTCCAATATTAATACCTTCAGGGAAAATAGAAGATTGTCCTCCTGTAACGATAGTGTCTCCCTTGCGAATAGACGCTAATCTTGGAACATCTTCAAGTTGTGCAAAACCTGTACTTTTTCCATTCCATGTTAAAGATCCAAAGTGATTGGATTTTTTAATTTTAGCATTAATTCGCGACTTCATATTTAATATACTTACCACTGTAGAATAACGTGGCGAAGTATTGTCTACAACTCCAATAATTCCTAAACTGTTGATCACTCCCATATCTTCTTTTACTCCGTCATTACTTCCGGAATTCAAAGTGATGTAGTTTTCATGGGTGTTATATGAATTGTGAATTACTTTAGATACAATGATATCAGCAGGTTTTACCCCTTTGATGGAATCGGGTAAAGGTGCTTTTGTAGTGTCTTCTTTATTAAATAAAAGACTTTTTAATCTTGCGTTCTCAAGTACAAGTTCGTCGTTTTCAGCTCTTAAATTCAAGTATTCGTTAACACGATTAATTCTTTCATACACACCTCCGCTAAGGAAATTTGCAGAACTGATTACTCTGCTTCTATGGAAAGAATGGGATTGAACAGCGAGCCCTAACGAAATACCTAAAAGCAGCAAAAACAGCAATCGATTACTGTTTCTTATAATAAAATTAAAAATTTGCTGCATTTCTTGTTTGGTTATTTTGTTTCAGGATATGCTTAAAGTTTCAAATTTTTATCAGGGTCAAATAGAATAAATCTAACCCCGATAAAAATAAATTGATTGTTATTTGGAATCTTATTTGATTAAGATACTTTTAAATTTTGCGATATTTTTAAGCGCCATTCCTGTACCGCGGACAACAGCTCTTAACGGATCTTCTGCAATGTAAACAGGTAAATCTGTTTTCTGAGAAATACGTTTGTCAAGACCTCTCAACATAGATCCACCACCTGCTAAATAAATACCTGTGTTATAGATATCTGCTGCTAACTCTGGTGGAGTCTGAGATAATGTTTCCATTACTGCATCTTCAATACGTTGAATAGATTTATCTAAGGCTTTTGCAATTTCACGGTAAGAAACATCTACTTGTTTTGGTTTCCCAGTAAGTAAATCTCTACCCTGAACAGACATATCTTCCGGCGGTCCGTCAAGATCTTCGATAGCCGCTCCGATTTGAATTTTAATTTTTTCAGCAGTACTTTCACCCACAAAAAGGTTGTGTTGTGTACGCATGTAATATACGATGTCGTTTGTAAAAACGTCACCTGCAATTTTTACAGATTTATCACAAACAATTCCGCCCAGTGCAATTACAGCAATTTCCGTTGTACCACCTCCAATATCAACAATCATGTTTCCTTTTGGCTGCATGATATCGATACCGATACCAATAGCTGCTGCCATTGGCTCATGGATCAGGTAAACTTCTTTTCCGTTTACTCTCTCACACGATTCTTTTACAGCACGCATCTCAACCTCAGTAATTCCGGAAGGAATACAAACCACCATTCTTAATGCTGGGGTAAACATTCTTTTCTTTAATGCAGGAATACTTTTAATGAACATATTGATCATTTTTTCTGAAGCATCAAAGTCGGCAATTACACCATCTTTCAAAGGCCTTATGGTCTTGATGTTTTCATGCGTTTTACCTTGCATCATGTTGGCTTCCTTACCAACAGCGATGATTTTGCCTGATACTCTGTCGCGTGCTACGATAGAGGGGCTGTCAATAACAACTTTATCATTATGAATGATTAAAGTGTTTGCGGTACCAAGGTCTATTGCAATATCCTCAGTCATGAAATCAAAAAATCCCATAAGTTTTTTAGGGGTTTAAAATGTTATAAATTATTTATCGAACAAAGTTAAACAAATTAATGTTTAAAATGACGAGTTCCGGTAAATACCATTGCAAGATTATTTTCGTTGCAATAATTTATACTTAATTCGTCTTTAATAGAACCTCCCGGCTGAATTACTGCTGTAATTCCTGCTTTTTTAGCCAATTCTACACAATCCGGAAACGGGAAAAATGCATCACTCGCCATAGAAGCCCCATTTAAATCAAATCCGAAAGCTTTTGCTTTATCAACAGCTTGAATCAAAGCATCAACTCTTGAAGTCTGACCTGTACCGGATGAAATCAATGTTCCGTTTTTAGCAAATACAATTGTGTTTGATTTTGTATTCTTGCAGATTTTTGAAGCAAAGATCAAATCTTCGATCTCCTGAGCAGTAGGTTCTGTAATTGTAACGGTTTTTAAATGCTCTTTATTATCTGTAATATTATTTCTGTCCTGAATTAACAAACCATTAAGACAAGTTCTCACCTGACGCGATGGCAATTCAACATCGTTCTGAACCAAAATAATTCTGTTTTTCTTCTCTTGTAAAACCTCAATAGCCTCATTATCATATGAAGGAGCGATAACTACTTCGCAGAATAATTTGTTGACTTCCTGAGCTGTAGCTAAATCAATTTTAACATTTGAAATTAAAACTCCACCAAACGCAGATGTCGGATCACAAGCCAAAGCAGCCAAATAGGCTTCGCTGATCGTTTTTCTGGAAGCTAAACCACAAGCATTATTGTGTTTTAGAATTGCAAAAGTTGGTCCGTCTGTTTTAAATTCTGCAATTAAATTAACTGCTGCATCAACATCTAATAAGTTGTTGTAAGATAATTCTTTTCCGTGAACTTTTTTGAACATCGCGTCAAAATCTCCAAAGAAAAATCCTTTTTGGTGTGGATTTTCCCCGTATCTTAAAACCTGACCGTCTGCGATACTTTCTTTATAAATAGTTTCGTCTGTATTAAAATAATTGAAAATTGCTCCATCGTAATGAGAAGAAACATGAAAAGCTTTTGTAGCAAACAATCTTCTGTTTTCAAGAGTTGTTGCTCCGTCCTGGTCTGTAATCAAATCCAAAAGTAAGCTGTATTCATTTACAGAAGCTACAATTACAGTGTCCTTGAAATTTTTTGCACCGGCACGAATTAATGAAATTCCGCCAATGTCAATTTTTTCAATAATTTCCTGCTCGCTTGCTCCTGAAGCAACAGTTTTTTCAAAAGGATACAAATCAACAATAACTAAATCGATCTGCGGGATATCAAATTCCTTCATTTGCTGCACATCACTTTCATTATCCTGACGATTTAAAATACCGCCAAAAATTTTCGGATGCAGCGTTTTTACTCTTCCGCCAAGAATTTCAGGGAATGAAGTAATATCTTCAACAGGAACTACCGGAATTCCAAGGTTTTTGATAAAATCTTCTGTTCCGCCAGTCGAATAAAGTGTTACATTTTGTTCGTGTAGTTTTCTAACAATTGGCTCTAAACCATCTTTAGAAAAAACCGAAATTAATGCTGATTGTATTTTTTTAGTTGTGCTCATTTTGTAGTTATGTTTTTCAGACTGCAAAAGTAGTTTTTTTATATATTAATTTAAAAGAATTAGTGTAACAATATGCTAAAAAAATCTACTGATGAGTTAGTTAACTTTTATTAGGTTTTTGATTTTAAATTATTGAATTTTACTCTATTGAAAAATACCGGAATATGATTGTCTATCTAAGATTATTAAAAGAAAGTTTGAGTTTTGCGATAAACGCGCTGCGAAATAATAAATTAAGAACTTTGCTGTCTTTATTGGGTGTTACGATTGGTATTTTTTCAATTATAGCGGTTTTGGCAGCTGTTGATTCCTTAGATAAAAAAATATCAAAAGATTTAAGCAGCTTAGATAAAAATACAATTTATTTAATGAAATTCAATTTTGGACCGTCAGATATTCCGCAATGGAAGAGAGAACAGTTTCCAAATGTTAAATACGATGAATACGTAGCCCTCAAAAACTCAATGAATAATACCGACCAGGTTGGATACCAGCTTTTTGTGGCGAGAGAAAGTTTAAAATACGATTCTAAAACAGTTAGCGATGTAAATATTGTTCCATCGTCAAGCGAAATGGTCGATATTGACGGGTTGAGTTTTGATAAAGGAAGATTTTATAACGAATCAGAATCTAATTCCGGAGCTCCTGTTATTGTTCTTGGTTATGATATTGCAGATGGACTTTTTGGAAACAGTGATCCGATTGGAAAAAACATACGTCTCTACGGACAACGATTTACGGTAATTGGTGTAATGGCCAAACAAGGTGCCGGATTTTTTGGAGACAGCAACGATACTTCGGTTTATCTGCCGGCTAACTTTTTAAGAAGAATGTACGGTGACAGCGATTCCATGACGCCTGTAATTGTTTTAAAACCCGTTAAAGGGGTAGATATGGAAGCTTACAAAGCTGAAGTGGCGCAAAAATTAAGAGCGATTCGCGGAATGAAAGCCGGTGAAATGGACAATTTCTTTATCAATGTTCTTTCCGGATTTACCGATTTTATTGATGGAATTCTGGGGCAAATGAATGTTGTGGGATGGATTATTAGTGGATTTTCGCTGCTGGTTGGTGGTTTCGGAATTGCCAATATTATGTTTGTTTCCGTTAAAGAAAGAACCAATCTGATAGGAATTCAGAAATCTTTGGGTGCAAAAAATAAGTTTATTCTTTTTCAGTTTTTATTTGAAGCTGTAATCCTCTCTGTTATTGGAGGGATTATTGGTTTGCTGATGGTTTGGGGAATTGCATTTGCTTTGACCAAATTACTTGACTTTGAATTTGTTTTAAGTTTAGGAAACATAATTTTAGGAACTAGTCTTGCCGCTCTAATTGGCTTGATTTCCGGAATTCTGCCTGCTATTTCTGCTTCAAATTTAGATCCTGTTGAGGCAATTCGAACAGGAATGTAAATGTATTTTGAATAGTTTAAAGTAAGCTGTTTTAGAATTTAAATGTGTAATTAATTTAATAAATTGTAGTAAATGAGTTTTATTTTAAATTCTGTTGACACCGTTGAATCGATTACCAGAGAAGAATTCAAAAAAAAATATTTAGATAAAAGAAAGCCTTTAATTATAAAAGGATTAACCAAAGACTGGCCTGCAAGAGAAAAATGGTCAACCGATTATTTTAAGGAAATTGCCGGAGATATTGAAGTCAAATTGGTAGATAACTCGAAAGCAGATCCGGCCAAAGTCATCAATGCTTCAATTGCCACAATGAAATTTGGCGAATATCTGGATTTGATAAAAAGAGAACCTACAGATTTACGTATTTTTTTCTTCAATCTCTTTAAACACAAACCTGAATTAATTAATGATGTAAAAGTTCCGAAAGAATTAATGGGCGGTTTTATAGAAAGCATGCCCGCAATGTTTTTTGGAGGCTCAAAAGCAATTACTTTTTTACATTATGATATCGATTTGCCTCATCTTTTTCATACTCATTTTGGAGGAAGAAAGCACATTATATTATTTGATAATAAATGGAAGAAAAGACTTTACTGTCTTCCTAATACGACTTATGCATTAGAAGATTATGATGTTGCCAATCCTGATTTTGAGAAGTTTCCGGCACTTAAAGGAGTAGAAGGCTACGAAGTTTTTCTGGAACATGGCGACACTTTGTTCATGCCAACCGGAATGTGGCACTGGATGCGCTATATCGATGGATCTTTTTCGCTGACGCTTCGCGCATGGGATCGTTCTGTAAGTAGAAAAATGGCAAGTATCTGGAGTTTATTTATGCATGGGGCTGTTGACAGTGGTATAAAGTTGGTTTTTAAAGAAAGTTATGCTAAATGGCGTGAAAAATTGGTTTTTAAAATAGCTGAAAAGGAATTGAAGAACAATAGGCCGAAATAGGTTTTGCAGTTTTGGTTTTTATCCCATTTTATTTTTTCCGAATTGTAGTATTTATTTTCCTTTTTGTATTTCAATACCGTATCTTCTTCCTGTGTTGTTCTTCGCATGAAATAATGATCTCTTTCTTTTAATGTTGATTTTAGTGCTTTAACTAAATCAAAATAAGCTTTAGTTTTTAAGGTGTCTGAATTTGAAGCGATAAAAGTTATGTTTCGAAAATGGTCTTTATAAATTTAATTTTATAAAATTAGAGATTGAATTAGTTGGTATTTTAGTTAAGTTTTTAGGTTGTAAGTCAATGAAATGTGGAATTGTATCTCCTCTTTCCCAATTTCCGCATATATGACCAACGTTGCCCCTTTTAAAATAATAGATTGTAGAATCGGAATCGATTATAAAAGTGTTTGTTCCGTATACTAGAAAGCCTGGAACTGGAGGAGGTTTGACAGTATCGCCATTAATAACCCTTCTATTTTTTTCTTTAGAAATGATGTAAGGTTTGTTTTTCTTAAAAATCTTTTCTTCTCTTTTGCTACAATTCAAAAGAATAAAAAATATAAAACCAATAAAAATTCTAGTCATAAAGAATAAGATTTAAATTAAAGATATAAAAAAAATCCCAAGAAGCAATTCTTGGGATTTTTGTTTTAGAAGCCTTTTGAAAACTATCTAAGAGTATTATTCTGAATCAAATCGATATATAAATTGATTTTATCTTTCAATTCTTTTCTTGGAGTAATAAAGTCAAGGAAACCGTGCTCTAAAAGAAATTCAGCTGTTTGAAAACCTTCCGGTAAATCTTTTCCTGTAGTATCACGAACAACACGCGGACCTGCAAAACCGATCAAGGCACCTGGCTCAGAGATATTAATATCTCCTAACATAGCGTAAGATGCAGTAGTTCCTCCAGTTGTTGGATCGGTACAAAGAGAGATATAAGGTAATTTTGCTTCAGCCAATTGAGCTAGTTTTACAGAAGTTTTGGCCAATTGCATTAAAGAATAAGCAGCTTCCATCATACGGGCTCCGCCAGATTTAGAAATCATTACAAAAGGAAGTCTGTTTTTAATGGCATGATCAATTCCTCTTGCGATTTTTTCACCCACAACCGCTCCCATAGATCCGCCGATAAAAGCAAAATCCATACAGCAGATTACCAGTTCTTTTCCTTTAGATTTTCCAACTCCGGTTCGAACAGCATCTTTAAGATGAGTTTTTTCCATTACATCTTTCAATCTTTCTGCATATTTTTTTGTATCCACAAAATGCAGAGGATCTTTTGATGTCATGTTTTTATCTAACTCAACAAATTCGTTGTTGTCGAATAAAATTTCAAAATAGGTTGCGCTTCCAATTCTAACATGAAAATCATCTTCCGGACTTACGAATAAGTTTCTCGCTAATTCGTCGGCATCAATAATTTTTCCTGTAGGAGATTTGTACCACAATCCTTTCGGCACGTCCATTTTGTCTTCTGTCGCGGTCGTAATCCCTTTTTCCTGTCTTTTAAACCAAGCCATATTGAATGTTTTATTTGTTTGAGGTTTCAAGTTTCAAGTTGCGGAACCTGAAACTTGAAACTTTAAACTTGAAACTTTTATTATAGTGTATTCACATTGTTTAAGTCAGCAAAAGCTTGCTCCAGTCTTGCGTTGAATGTTACTTCGCTTTCACGTACCCATCTTCTTGGGTCATAGAATTTTTTGTTAGGAACATCAGCACCTTCTGGGTTACCAATTTGTGATTTTAAATAGTCAAGGTTTTTAACCATATAATCACGAATTCCTTCAGTATATGCAAATTGCAAATCTGTATCAATGTTCATTTTGATAACTCCGTAGCTAATTCCTTCTCTGATTTCTTCAAGTGTAGAACCTGAACCTCCGTGGAAAACGAAATCTACCGGATTATGTCCAGTGTTGAATTTGTTTTGAACGAAATCCTGAGAATTTTTTAAGATTTTTGGAGTTAATTTTACGTTTCCTGGTTTGTAAACACCATGAACGTTTCCAAAAGCAGCAGCAATTGTAAACTTAGGACTTACTTTAGATAATTCTTCGTAAGCATAAGCTACTTCTTCTGGCTGTGTATATAATTTTGAACTGTCAACATCAGAATTGTCAACACCATCTTCTTCACCACCTGTAATTCCAAGTTCGATTTCCAATGTCATGCCCATTTTGCTCATTCTCGCTAAGTATTCTTTACAGATCTCGATATTTTCTTCGATTGGCTCCTCAGACAAATCGATCATATGAGAACTGAATAATGGTTTTCCTGTTTCTGCGAAATGTTTCTCAGAAGCATCTAATAAACCGTCGATCCAAGGCAAAAGTTTTTTTGCACAGTGATCAGTATGTAGAATTACAGTTGCACCGTAAGCCTCTGCTAATGTATGAATATGTAATGCTCCTGCGATTCCACCAGCGATAGCTGCTTTTTCACCTGCATTTGATAATCCTTTTCCAGCGTTGAATTGTGCTCCTCCGTTAGAAAACTGAATAATAACCGGTGCATTTAATTTTGCTGCAGTTTCCAGAACTCCGTTAATTGTACTCGATCCTGTAACGTTTACTGCAGGTAAAGCAAATCCTTTTTCTTTCGCATAATTGAAAATCTCCTGAACCTGATCTCCTGTAGCTACTCCGGGCTTAATATTGTGTGCCATTGTAATTTTTTTTATAGTTGTTTTTAGTTTTTAGGTTGCAAAAATAAGAATTAATTAGCATTAGAACGGATAATTTATCCCAAAATTTAAAACCGAGTGACCGAAATTGTATTCTTTAAACCATCGGTCTCCCTTCTCATGCGCCGGATTATAGGTCTTGAAGCCTAAATCTAAACGAATCACAAAAAAGCTTAAATCGTATCTCAAACCAAATCCTGTACCTAGTGCAATTTCTTCTAAATCGTTTAAGCTGTTAAATTTTGCTTTCGGATCTATAACATTATCGAGTACATTCCAGATATTTCCGGCATCTGCAAAGATAGCTCCCTTAACGTCGCCAAGAATTTTAAAGCGAAATTCTCCACTCAGCGCAAGCTTCATATTGGCCTCATTAAAATCATTTACAGCATTTGTACTTCCCGGGCCAAGTGCATATGGCTGCCAGGCGCGATTATCATTAGAACCTCCTCCGTAATAACTTCGTGAAAACGGGATATAATTTGAATTTCCAAAAGGAATCGCAATTCCAAAGAAACTTCTCACGGCCAGAACTTTCTCCTTGCCAAAATCCCAGTGTTTAATATAGTCAAATTCGGTTTTAATATATTCAGAATATTCTAAGTTGAAAATCTCGTAATTTCCTCTGGAATTTTTCGGAAGATTTCCAATTGCAGAAACCGCAGATAACAGAGAACCAGCCGATTCAATTTTTGCCCTGATTTGATAAAAAGTATTGTCGGCAAGATCCTTTTTCGTGGTTTTTGTAAAAGTGTAATTGGTAGCCAGAATAAAATCGTTTTCTGTTAAACGAATTCTTCTTTCTTCGATACTTTCAACTTCCTGATATTGCGAATCTGCCGGTGTTAATGCGGTCTTGTTTGTTATAACATCGTTTGTAAATCCTGCGGTTCCTTTAGGAATCGTTAGATTTTCATTAGCCTGTTCTTCCGGAGTGTCTCCCCAGTTGCCGGGATTTGTGTTGTAATTTTTTCCTATACCATTCAGGTCATCGTACGAAGAAGTGTAAACATTAAAATAATTATCAGGATTTAAATTGCGTACAAACTGCGCGTTCAATAATTCTAATTTTGCTGTATTATAACGTTTTGGAGTCCAGTTATAGGCAATACCACCAGTAAAATTCTCTTTGTCAAGACCAATATTACGCTGCTTAGAAAAACCAGATGTAATAGAGGTATACGGAATCATGCTTTTGGGAATAATTTTCTCTGTTCCAAAAGGCAATAAAATTCTTGGGAAGTTTAATTTCATATCCAACCCGTATTCAGAGACATTAAAAAAGTTATTATTCGGATTGGCCATGTCTCTCGAAGAACCAATATTTAAACGGGCAGAAATTTCAAGTGTTTCGGCGCGGTTAAAAACATTTCTAATGGTTTCAGAAATACTGGCACCAATTCCAAAATCCTGAATGTTGGAATGCGTTACGTCAAAAGTAGCTCCAAAACTATATTTTTTTCTTGGAGTTAAATAAACATTTGCAATTAAAGACTGGGCAGTAGAATCTCTCTTATCGACTTCATACTGAATGGACGGATAATTGAATATTCTTAGATTATTTAAATATCTCGAAGACAACGTTGTTCTGAAATCGGCATACGTACCTCCTTTGGTAATAAAGATAGCATCTGTTATTGCACGTGGTTTGTATTTTAATTTTTTGTAACTGTACAGATTAAAATTATTGTAGGTAGTACTGTCAGTTGGTTTTCTCTTTGCATTGGCGGCAGAGTAGTCGGTGTAAATATTAACATCGCTAATTTTGTACAGTTTAAAAGGTTCAGTTCGGCTGGAATCTCTTTCCTGGATATTGTTATTGTTAATAATTAAAGTAACATCGGCTTTTGCTTTTTTGCCAATTGTATCAATATCATAAGTAACATACGTGGGCTGAAAATAATAAGCTCCGTGATTTCTAAAATAAGTTGTAATTCGGTTCTTCTCGTCTTCAAAATCGGTAGTTTTGTATTGATTTCCAGATTTCAATAGAGAAGGATCATTATTAGTTTTGTATAATGAATCTAATGCCGGAGTCATTATTTTAGTCTTAATGGTATCTAATTTATAAGCCGGACCAGTCGTGATGTTATAATTGATTGAAGCTCTTTTCTTTCCAATTGTGTCAATAGTATAATCTGTTAGCACGTTAAAATATCCATTATTAAAATAATAGTATTTTAATCGGAGCAAGGATTTTTTCGTTTTAGAAGTATCAATGATAACGGGTGGTTCGCCGGTGTTTTTTAGAAATTCGTGAATACCTTTGTAATAGAAAGACTGTCCAAGACGATCTACTTGTTTTGCCGAATAGATTTTAGACATACGCTCATACTTCCCGGGATTGTTTTTAAATTTTGCCTGATAGGTAGAATCCGGATTTAAATTGGCTAAATTGTATAAATTCAATCTTAATTTGTAGCCCAACAATTTACCGTTTGGTTTTTGGTACATTTGGTTAGAAGCTGTTTCGTCATTGGTAGACTTGCCGTTTACTATAATATTATTTTTTACAAGAAGATTTTTTCCATCAGGAACTCTTTTTACGGCATTACAAGCGCAAATTAATATTGCAATTAGAAGAAATGCTATTATTTTTGTGGAATTATTTTTCAAGTGTTATTAAATATTTAATTCAAAAGTACATTATTTTATGGTTAGTAAAAACCAAATAAAACTTATCTCAGGTTTGCATCAAAAAAAGCAGCGTCTGGCCAATCAATTATTTTTTGCTGAAGGAGTAAAAGTAATTCAAGAATTGCTGCAATCCAATTTTGAATTAGAACATTTATATACTACCTTAAATGATTTTGAAGCAGTTCACACTTCAAAACGTACGCTTATTAATGAGCAGGAACTGAAAAAAATAAGTGCTTTGTCGACTCCTAATTCCTGTTTGGCAGTTTTCAAAATACCATCCGAAAAGAAAATCATCGATTCGGGTTTAATTTTAGCACTGGACGATATTAGAGATCCCGGGAATTTAGGAACTATTTTACGTCTTTGCGACTGGTTTGGCATCAGGCAGGTAATTTGTTCTAATGAAACAGTGGATATTTTTAATCCGAAAGTGGTACAGGCTACAATGGGTTCTATTTCCAGAGTAAATGTAAACTATGTTGACTTAAAACTTTTCCTTGCTCAGACTAAACTGCCGGTTTTTGGAACTTTTATGGACGGAGAAAACATTTATCAGTCAAAATTACCTACGGACGGAATCATCATTATGGGTAATGAAGCCAATGGTATTTCAGACGAGATTGAAAAAACTGTAACCAGCCGTCTCACAATTCCCAGATTTGGAGAGCTGCAAAAAACTGAAAGTTTAAATGTAGCTACTGCAACTGCAATTATTCTTAGTGAATTTAAACGAAATAGTTAAGATTTTGTTTTAATGAAAAGTAAAATTTATTAAAATTGCCCGGGATTTCATCGAATCGATATTATCTGTGTAAGGACTCACCGGATGTTCTGCTGTTACATTGTCCGGGATTATTTCGTTGGTAATTCCGAACATTCCTCTTACAGAAGGAGAAAAGATGAAATATTCAGTAAAGATGTCAATTCCCAACCCAACTTCGTAAGCGGCAGTCCATTGTTTTACCCTGAATTTTTGCTGCCAGTTGTCGTCTTTAGATTTTGCGTTACTCGATAAATTTAAGGTTGTCGACATTCCGCCCACAAGATACGGACGTATATTTCCTGTACGTAAAGCAGAAAATTTCAGCAATAGAGGAAAATGAATATAAGTACTGTTTACTTCTCTTAAATAATCTTTTTCTAAAGTTCCTACGCCGGGAAAATAAAGATCGCGTTTGGTATAATATAAACCTGGTTCAAAACGAAGATTAATGTATTCCTGTAGTCGCAGATCGGCCACAACCCCGACATTAAAACCGGTCGTTTTTTTTACCTGAATATCTTCCTGAACAGGGGTTTTGTAATCAAATTTAAAGTCAAAACTATTAAAACCTAAATAATAGCCAAAGTAAATACGCTGCTTTTGCCAGTTTTCAAGGTTAATGATAGGATCTTTACTAAACATGTTTTTAGCAAATTGCGCATGCCCTTTTGTAGCTAAGACCAATAAAAATAAGATTACAGCTTTTTTCATATTATTTTTTAGATGCAGAATAAATTGTTGCGACACCAAAAGTTTGAGGCATTGCCACAACATCTATAAACCCAGTTTTTCTCAAAATATTGTTCAGTGCTTCGCCATAAGGAAAAGCAGCAGCAGATTCAGATAAATATCCGTAAGCATCATTATCTTTCGAAAATAATTTACCGATTAAAGGAAGTATATTTTTACTGTAAAAATTGTAACCTTGCTTGTAAGGAAACTTTTCAGGAACAGAAGTTTCTAAAATAACAAAAACCCCGTTTGGTTTTAAAACTCTTAAAATTTCTCCAAAACCTTTCTCAAGATTTTCAAAGTTTCTCACACCAAAACTTACAGTAATAGCATCAAAGTAATTGTCCTCAAAAGGCATGTTCTCAGAATCACCTAAAACTAAATCTATAGTATTTGAAAGTTTCTTTTCTTCCACCTTCTTTTTTCCAACTTCCAGCATTCCGGCAGAAATATCTAGGCCAATAATTTTTTCTGCATTGGTCTGCGCCATTAAAATTGCTAAATCTCCAGTTCCGGTTGCAATATCAAGGATAACTTTTGGTTTTTTATCCGATACTATTTTTAAAACTTTCTTACGCCACTTAATGTCGATTCCAAATGAAATTACGCGATTTAAATTGTCGTAATTCCCTGAAATGGTATCAAACATTTGGGTTACTTGCTCTTTTTTACCTAGTGAAGAGTCTTTATACGGAGTTACTTTTTCAGACATTTTTTTTATTTAGGCAAATATAAACAATCTAGTCTAACTGTAATTGAGTTTTTTTAATTTGAAATAACGTTTATGAAGTTCTGTTGAAAGTTATAATGCAGTTAAAAACTCCATCCCTAAATCTAGGTATTTTGGTAAAATCACTAAAAGTAGGTATTGTCTGACATGTTGTTTATTCGCAACTTTGTCAAAGTAAAAATGATTAAAGTTTTAATGATTGATACAGCCAACGACTTAAACAGATGATTGCTTTCTTTGCACTGGTAAATTCATCTGTTCTTGAAAGGTTTTGTAAGTATTGTTCTTGGGGGGAAATACTGTTAATAAGTGCAAAATACGTTCTTAGGATTAAATTTGTTTTTGGAAATTTTAATTTTCTGCCTTTAATATCTTAGTGGTATTTGTTATTAAAGGCGTTTTTGAGATTTAGGTCTCAAATAACATTAAATGTTATTCAGTTATCAAGTGTTTTTTACATTTGTGATTTTTTAAACAAAATTTTTCTTGAGAGAGTCCGGCCTTAAATATCAATCGTTTTAAAAACATCCTCCGTCAAAAGAGGATGTTTTTTATTTATTTTCTAATGTAAGTTTCATAAGTATAATCATAAAGATGTTTTTCATCCTTATGATTTTCCTCAGATTCTACCAAAATCCATTCGTTTTTATTGATCTTAGGAAAAAATGCATCTGCATCGAAGGTGTGATGAACTTTTGTCAATTCAATAATATCTGTAAAAGGAAGTGCCAGATTATAAATTTCGCCTCCACCAATAACATAGCTGTCATCATCTTGAGGACATATCGCTAAAGCTTTCTCAATACTGTCTACAACAATACATCCTTCTGGCTTATAATTTTCCTGACGCGAGATTACAACATGTACGCGATTTGGCAACGGTTTAGGGAAACTCTCAAAAGTTTTTCTTCCCATAATGATATGATGACCTGTAGTAAGAGCTTTAAATCTTTTAAAATCATTTGGCAAATGCCAGACTAATTCATTGTTTTTTCCAAGTGCATTATTTTCGGCTGCAGCCGCTATCATTATAATCATGGTATTCGTAACTAAATTTTATTATCATTCTCATCGTTTATAGAAGATTCCAGCTGGCTGATTCTTTTTTGCTGTAAAGCAACTAATCTGTCCACTTGTTCTCTTTCCCATTTTTTATTCATAAAACGATCGGTAATATATACTTTAATAAAATGCAGGATAAAAATAAAAAGCCAGGCAGTAATACCCCAAATGCACCAATTTTGAGTTGTGCCTTCTCCGAAGCCAAAGAATCTGTTGGCTATAAATAAAAATAAACTTCCTAAAAGGAAAAGAACAAAATGAAAATACAAAACCTTTTTTTGTCTTAATCGTCGTCTCGCATATTCGTATTGTTCGTGTACTTCTTTTTCCATAAGATAAAAAATGAGATTATAAAGTTAAAATTATTTTTTGAAAGACAATATTTTGGAGATCGAATATTTAGTTGAAAACGTTATAAGAATCTGAAATACAAAATTTTAAAGGCGATAAATTACAGATAAAGCGAAAATGGCATCCTGTTTTTTGTATTATGATAAATCGGTAAGAGTGCTAGTGAGTGTCTCACTGAATTTAATTAATTTTAGATGTATAAATCTAAAAAAGAAATAGTTATGTCTTTGAAGAAACAATTTGTAAAAACAAAACCTGTCTGTAAAGTTACGTTTTCAGTAGAAGCTAAAAATGCGACATCGGCTGCTGTTGTAGGAGATTTTAATAATTGGAATGCCGAAGAAGGAGCTTTGAGTCGATTGAAAAATGGTACTTTTAAAGCTACGTATGATTTAGTCAAAGATGTTGTTTATGAGTTTAAGTATTTAGTAGACGGTTCTTATATTAATGATCCCGAAGCAGATTCTTATAAATGGAATGATTACGCCGGAAGTGAAAATAGTGTATTAGTTGTATAAAAAAATCCGCTTAAATTTTTAAGCGGATTTTTGTTTTTTATACGGCAACACTTCCTTTTATGGCAGGATGCGGATCATAGTCTACTAATGTGAAATCTTCAAAATCAAAATCAAAAATGTTTTTGATCTCCGGATTTAATATCATTTTTGGCAATGGTTTTGGATCTCTTGACAATTGCAATTCCAATTGCTCAAAGTGATTGTTATAAATATGAGCATCTCCAAAAGTATGTATGAATTCACCTGGCTCCAAATCGCAAACCTGAGCAATCATCATAGTAAGTAATGCATAAGAAGCAATATTAAAAGGAACTCCTAAAAAGATATCTGCACTTCGTTGATACAACTGGCAGGATAATTTTCCTTTAGTTTCTCCTTTTTCAGTATCCGGACTTGCCACATAAAACTGAAAGAAGGCGTGGCACGGAGGCAAAGCGGCTTTATTATTAGCTACATTCTCCTCAAAAGATTTTTTAGTATCTGGAAGAACAGATGGATTCCAGGCAGAAACCAGCATTCTTCTGCTATTCGGGTTTGTTTTTAACTCTTTAATTAATTCAGAAATCTGGTCAATTTCTTCACTGTTCCAATTGCGCCATTGATGTCCGTAAACAGGCCCCAGATTCCCATCAGAATCTGCCCATTCATCCCAAATTTTCACTCCGTTTTCCTGCAGATATTTAATATTTGTATCTCCTTTTAAAAACCAGAGCAATTCGTAAATGATTGATTTTAAATGAAGTTTTTTTGTAGTCACCATTGGGAAACCTTCACTTAAATCAAAACGCATCTGATAACCGAAAACACTTTTTGTCCCGGTGCCGGTTCGGTCACCTTTCTGACAACCGTTTTCTAAAACGTGTTTTACTAAATCTAAGTATTGTTTCATCTTTTATTTAATCGTTTAATTGTTTGATCGTTTATTTGTCTAGACGTATTAACGAATAAACGGTTAAACGATTAACCATTAAAATTTATCTTTTCGAAATTTCGTCTCTGATTTTTGCAGCTTTTTCATAATCTTCCTGAGAAACCGCCTGATCTAAAAGTTCATTTAGTTCTTGCAGACTATGTTTGGCATAAACTTCTCCAGATTGATTTGTTTCTTCTTCATGTCCGAATGTTTCCGGATTTGAAAGTACATCATCAATCTCCTGCGCGCCCTGATCAGTTTCTGCGGTATTTGATTTTAAGTAGATTCCCGCTTTGTCAAGAATGTTTTTATAAGTAAAAATCGGAGCATTAAAGCGCAATGCTAAAGCAATGGCATCTGACGTTCGTGCGTCAATAATTTCTTCGATTTTATCTCTTTCGCAAATTAAGCTGGAATAAAAAACACCATCGACTAATTTATGTATGATTACTTGTTTTACCACGATATCAAATCTTTCAGCGAAATTCTTGAATAAATCGTGTGTTAACGGACGCGGTGGTTTTATTTCTTTTTCTAAGGCGATAGCAATTGACTGGGCTTCAAAAGCTCCTATGACAATTGGCAATTTTCTTTCGCCATCAACTTCATTCAAAATTAAGGCATAAGCGCCATTTTGAGTTTGACTGTATGAAATTCCTTTTATGGATAATTTAACTAGACTCATATATGTATGTAAAAAGGGCATTACTGCCTCATTTTATTGCTTTTTTTGATTGGAAAATAAAGGTGCAATTTTAATCAAAAAATATGGAACAAAAAAGCCGCCTTAAAACAAAGATACGATTATCTTGTTTTTAGGCAGCTATATTTTTAAAGAGAATTTTAAATTATGAATGCTGAGCTTTAAAAGCTTTTAATTTCTCTGTTAGTTCAGGTATGATTGTAAATGCATCTCCAACTATACCATAATCAGCAACTTTAAAGAAAGGGGCTTCAGGATCGCTGTTAATTACTACTTTAACTTTAGAGGAATTGATTCCCGCAATGTGTTGAATTGCGCCTGAAATTCCCACTGCAATGTATAAATTGGTTGCAACTGGTTTACCGGTTTGTCCAACGTGTTCGCTGTGAGGTCTCCATCCTAAATCTGAAACAGGTTTGGAACAAGCTGTCGCAGCTCCAAGAACTGCTGCTAAATCTTCGATTAGTCCCCAGTTTTCCGGACCTTTTAAACCGCGTCCTCCGGAAACTACGATATCCGCGTCAGCGATAGAAACTTTACCGGAAACTTTTTCTACAGATTCAACTTTTACACCAAAATCATTTTCGCCAATGGTTGGGTTAAAATCTTCTTCGGCTCCGGCTCCGGCACTTTCGAAAATTCCGTAAGAGTTTTTAGCCAAAGCAAGAACTTTGATGTCTGTACTGATTTCTGTAATGTTGAAAGCTTTGTTCGAAAAAGCGTTTCTTTTTACCTGAAAAGGAGAAGTACTAACAGGTAATCCCACAACATTGGATGCAAAACCAGCTTCTAAAGAAACCGCAACCAATGATGAAAGATAAATACTGTCTGTTGTAGAAGAAAGTAAAATTACTTTTGCTCCTTCTTTTTGAGCCGCTTGTTTAATTACATCGGCATAAGCCTTAGCAGTAAAACCGGCCAGTTTATCGTTGTTTACTTTTAGAACTTTATCAACTCCGTATTTTGCCAATTCGCTAGCGTCGCTAATGTTTACTGTCACCGCAGTAACGGTTGTTCCTAAAGTTTCTGCTACTTTCTTAGCGTATGAAGCCAATTCAAAAGCAACTTTTTTAAATTTTCCTTCTGCAGATTCTGCATATATTAATAATGACATAATAATTTTAGATTTTAGATTTTAGATTTCAGATTTTAAAATGAATACTAAAATGTGATTCTTAGATTAACGATTTATATTTTGAAGTGAAATTGATTTTTAGATTTTTTGAATTGCTTAATTCAGCAATCTAAAATCTAAACTCTACAATCTTAAATCACCTTAGCTTCGTTGTGTAATAAATTTACTAACTCATCTAAATTATCTGGAGAAATTAATTTTACTGCCGATTTAGGAGCTGGTTTTTCAAACTTCACTGCTTTTGTATTTACAGGCGCGTCAACAGGCTCAAGAATAGTAAGCGCTTTGGTTCTGGCTGTCATAATTCCTCTCATGTTCGGGATACGTAAATCTTTTTCTTCAACCAGACCTTTCTGACCTCCAATAATTAAAGGAAGAGTAGTACTTACAGTTTCTTTTCCACCGTCAATTTCACGGACTGCTTTTACATTATTTCCGTCAACAGTTAAACTTGTACAAGAGTTTAAAAAATTAGAACCTAAAATTCCGGCAATCATACCAGGAACCATTCCGCCGTTGTAATCTAAAGATTCTTTTCCTGCAATTACTAAATCATAACCGCCATTTTTAATTACTTCTGCCAATTGTTTTGCAACAAAAAAACCATCAGTTGGGTTTGCATTTACACGAATGGCCTCGTTGGCTCCAATTGCTAAAGCTTTACGTAAAGTTGGTTCTGTATCAGGACCTCCAACATTTACAACGGTTACATTTGCACCTTGTTGTTCCTGAAACCAGATTGCACGTGTAAGACCAAATTCATCATTAGGATTTATTACATATTGTACGCCGGCAGTATCAAATTCTGAATCGCCGTTAGTAAAGTTAATTTTTGAAGTAGTATCAGGCACGTGGCTGATGCAAACTAATATTTTCATAAGTATATATTTTGAATTTATAATATGCTTTTACAAATTTAGAATTTAATTTGGAATAATTATACTATGCATGCATAATATTTTTCAAAACTATTACGATTTCGCAAATTGCGCAGATTTTACTGGTTTTCATCGTCTGTAGTAATTAAAAAATCATGCTTTTTTGTTGATTATTAGTAATTTTATAATATTTGTAAAAGTAGTTGGGAATTATTTTTTGTATGAAAAATACTAAAAATTGTAATTTTTCGTTTTTAAGATGGATTTTTGGAACATTAATAATTAAACAAATAAATACAAGTTTGTCTAAAAAATGATTTTGAGAGAATAAGTGTCATTAATACGCTATTATATCGATTTCGTAAATAGTACAATAAAGTTAAAAAAGTTAAAACGGAAGAGCAGAGAGAAGTTCATGCGATTTTAAATTCGTTTTTTGCTTTTAAGTTATTTAAAATATTTATTTTTGCTCTTCAGAAAATTCAACATACAATATAAAATATGAGAACAATACAATTTAGAGAGGCCATTTGTGAAGCGATGAGCGAAGAAATGCGTCACGATGAATCCATATATTTAATGGGCGAAGAAGTTGCAGAATACAATGGAGCATACAAAGCTTCAAAAGGAATGCTTGCTGAGTTTGGAGAAAAAAGAGTTATTGATACTCCAATTGCTGAGCTTGGGTTTACAGGAATTGCAGTAGGTTCTGCAATGAACGGAAATCGACCGATTGTAGAATATATGACATTCAACTTCTGTCTGGTTGGTATTGATCAAATTATAAATAACGCTGCTAAAATGCGTCAAATGACAGGTGGACAATTTAATGTGCCTATCGTTTTCCGCGGACCAACTGCTTCTGCAGGTCAATTAGGGGCGACTCACTCTCAGGCTTTAGAAAACTGGTTTGCAAATACTCCTGGTCTTAAAGTGGTTGTGCCTTCAACTCCTTACGATGCAAAAGGACTTTTAAAATCGGCTATTCGTGATAATGATCCTGTTATTTTCATGGAATCTGAGCAAATGTATGGTGATAAAGGAGAAGTGCCAGACGGAGAATATACAATTCCATTAGGAGTTGCAGATATCAAACGTGAAGGAAAAGATGTAACAATCGTATCTTTTGGAAAAATCATTAAAGAAGCTTTTATTGCTGCAGATGAACTAGCCAAAGAAGGAATTTCATGCGAGATTATCGATTTAAGAACGGTTCGCCCTATGGATAAGGATGCTATTCTTACTTCAGTTAAAAAAACAAACCGTTTAGTAATTCTCGAAGAAGCGTGGCCATTCGCCAGTATTTCTTCTGAAATTACATATATTGTTCAGGAACAAGCTTTTGATTTCCTTGACGCTCCAATTCAACGTATTACAACTGCTGATACTCCTGCTCCTTACTCTCCGGTTTTATTAAAAGACTGGTTGCCAAATGCTGGTGATGTAGTAAAAGCAGTAAAAAAAGTAATGTACAAATAATACATATTTAAAATACTCACAAAACTTCATCATTCACAGTTAATTGATGAAGTTTTTTTTTGCCCAGATGATGAAAAAACTAATTTTACTCAGCCTATTTTTTGTATTCGCATTTGCGACTATTGCTACTGCACAAACAAAAGTGAGTGGAATTGTTTTGGACAAAACGAATCAGCCTATTCCTTTTGCAAATGTCGTTTTTAAAGGCACAAATACCGGAATTGTTTCAAATGAAGACGGACGTTTTTATTTAGAATCGCCAAACACTTATACAGCTCTGATTGTAACTTCTGCAGGATTTTCGGATAAAGAAGTGACTTTGGAAAAAGCAGTTAACTACGATTTTAAAATTGTATTAGGCGAAGCTGAAGCTCTTAATGAAGTCGTGATTTTTACCGGAAAAACATCTAAAAAGAACAATCCGGCGCTGGATATTTTGAGGAAAATCTGGGAAAGGAAAAGAAAAAACGGACTTTATCAGTTTGATCAGTATCAAATGCAGAAATATGAAAAAGTAGAGTTTGACATGAACACAATTGATAGTGCGTTCATGAAAAATAAGCTTTTTAAAGGAATGGAGTTTGTCTTTAATCATGTAGATACTTCTGATGTTACCGGAAAAACGTATTTGCCAATTTTCATTAATGAATCGGTTTACGATGTTTACGGTGACAATAAATTAAAAAAAGTAAAAGAAAATATAAAAGGAAATAAAATGTCCGGTTTCAATGGAAATCAGCAGATTTTATCTTTTGTAAAAGATCTTTATTCCGATTATAATATTTACGACAATCACCTTAAATTTTTTGATAAAAGTTTTACAAGTCCGCTTTCAAAAACCGGAATAGATGTTTATAACTATGTTCTAAAGGACAGTGCTTATATCGATAAAAAATGGTGTTTTAATATTGTTTTTTATCCGAGACGTAAAAATGAGTTAACTTTTAAAGGAGATTTCTGGGTAAACGATACGACTTTTGCCATAAAAAAAATTAATATGGGCGTTACCAAAAGCGCCAATATCAACTGGGTAAAAGACATTTATATAGAGCAGGAATTTGAAGTAGAAAACGATTCTGTTTTTTTACTGACACGCGATTATATGATGTCTGATTTTGCTTTGAATAAAAAAGAAAAATCAAAAGGTGTTTACGGAAAACGAACGACTTTGTACCGCGGACATAAATTCAACATTCAGAAGCCGGAAAAGTTTTATAAGGAAGAAGTCAATTATATTGATAATGCTGTCTACGACCGACCGCCCGAATTCTGGGAGGAAAATCGTTTTGAAAAACTAAATAAGGATGAAGCCGGCATTTATAAAATGCTTGATACACTGCAAACTGTCAAGCGATTTAAGCAATTGTACAGTCTCGTCTCCATTTTAGGTAGCGGTTATGTCGAATTTAAAAACTTCGATTACGGACCTATATTTTCAACTTTTGGATATAATGAAGTTGAAGGTTTAAGATTGCGTGTAGGAGGGAGAACGTACTTCGGACCAAACGATCCATGGCGTATCCAGGCATACACAGCCTACGGATTTGACGACAACAAATTTAAATATGGAGTTTCAGGAAAATGGATGGTTGACAAGAAAAACCGTGTCATCATTTCTGGAGGAAACAGGCGGGATATCGAACAAATTGGTGCCAGCTTAACCACGACAAATGATGTTTTAGGAAGAAGTTTTGCTTCATCAGCTTTGTTTACAACGGGAAGTAACGGAAAACTAACAAACATAAATTTGAGTAATGTTTCTGTAGAAATGGAAGCAAAAAAGAACTTTATTGTTTCTGCGGGATTTTCATACCGAACCTTAGAATCTGCTTCTAAGACCTTTAGTTTAGATTACTACACGACTTTGCCTACTGCCGCAGATCCGATGGGAGTTATAAAAAGTGATGTCAAACAAACAGAGGCAAATATCCAGTTTGAATATATGCCAAATCGAAAAACTATTGGTTACGGAGTTGAAAGAGATTTAGTTGACAGTCCGTTTAGTCATTTCTTTGTAAACTTTAGTTACGGTTTAAAAGGAGTTATGGACAGTGATTTTGCTTACGAAAAAATACAAATTTTTTATAAACAGCCTATTATAATTGGTCCATTAGGAAGATCAAATGTAATCGTGGAAACAGGAAAAACGTTTGGAACAATTCCGTTAGGATTAATGAGTGTAATTCCGGGGAATCAGACTTATTTTACGATCGAGAATACATTCAGTAATTTAAATTTTTACGAATTTGTTACAGATCAATATACAACTTTGCAGTGGAACCATGATTTTGGCGGAAGATTATTTGCCAGAGTTCCATTCATGAGAAAATTAAACTGGAGAGAATTTATCGGAATTAGAGCAGTTCACGGAACCATTTCTGATGCCAACCGCGCCATAAATGCCTCTGGATTACCATACAATGCTCCAGAAAAAGTATATTGGGAATACAACGCCGGAATTGGAAATATATTTAAAGTATTCAGACTTGATTTCTCCTGGAGAGGAAATTATTTAGATATGCCTGATGCGCATAAATTTGCAATAAAAGGATCTTTTGGGTTTTACTTCTAAGTTGCAAAGGGACAAAGTTATAAAGTCGCAGAGTTTTAATTCTGCGGCTTTTTTTATTTCAATTTTTGTCATTTCGGCAAAGGAGAAATCACACTAGTAGCTCGACAAAGATTGGCAAGCTGAGGAATCTCTAGTGTGATTTCTCCTTCGTCGAAATGACAAGATTATCTAAAATAATTTATTTGAATATTCTTTTTATTTAATTTTGAAATTAGACTTAAAAATTCAAATCATGCAGGAAGCCATCGATTTTCTTTCATCCAAAAATCCAATCTTTCTGGAAATCATAGAAAAATACGGATTGCCACCAATTCCGAAACGTCCACCAGGTTTTGAAACATTGGTATTGTTGATTCTCGAACAGCAGGTTTCTATAGATTCGGCGAAAGCCACATTTTTAAAAATCAAAAATTACACGATTTGCAATCCGGAGAATATGCTGCTTTTGTCTGATGAAGAATATAGAAGTCTTGGCGTCAGTCGTCAGAAAACAAAATACATCAAGATTTTAGCGGAAGCGATTTTAAATAAAGAATTAGATATTGAAAGTTTAGCTTCGAAATCTTCAATTCAGGTTCGGGAAGAATTAATTAAATTAAAAGGAATTGGAAACTGGACAATTGATATTTATCTAATGTTTTGTCTTCAGGAGCCGGATTTGATTCCATTAGGCGATATAGCAGTAGTAAATACAATAAAGGAGCTGTTTGATATTCATGATAAATCGGAGATGGAAAGGTTTGCTGCAGAATGGAGTCCGTACCGATCTTATGCAACTTATTTATTGTGGCACCACTATTTGGCCAAGCGAAATAGAAAAATAACTTTTTAATGTCTAATTTTTAAAAACTTAATGCAGATATTACATCGTTTTATATTGTAAAACTAGATTCTTTAGCTATTTTTGCAACCGAAATTATAGAAACAATAAAAAACGAAAATGACCGCAGACAAATTAACGACTTTCGATGTATTAATCGAAATACCAAGAGGAAGCAGAAATAAATACGAATACGATTTTGAAATTAAAAGAATGCGTTTTGACAGAATGTTATTCTCTTCAATGATGTACCCGGCAGATTACGGGTTTATTCCGGAAACTTTAGCATTAGACGGAGATCCTCTTGATGTATTGGTGTTGGTAAACGAACCAACTTTTCCTGGATGTGTTATGGAAGTTAAGCCAATCGGAGTTTTCCACATGGCAGATGATAAAGGACCGGATGAAAAAATTATCTGTGTACCGGTTTCAGATCCAATCTGGAATTCGTTAACAGATTTATCAGACATGAACCCGCACTTAGTAAAAGAAATCGAGCACTTCTTCCAGGTTTACAAAGATCTTGAAAACAAAAAAGTGGATGTTGAAGGTTGGGGAGACGTAAACGAAGCTTTTGCTATTATTGCAGAGTGTACGAAACGTTTTAACGATATTGAAAATAAACCAGAAGGATTATTTAGCATTAAATAATTTTTACCTTATTCTAATATAAAAAAAGCAATACTGCCGTCAGGAGTATTGCTTTTTTGTTTAAATTCGTTTAGTTAGATTGTTGACTATTAACCAAAACCATTAAAATATTATGAATGCATTTATGATTTATCTGCCAATTGTAATGGCAGTTTTAGGATTACTTTTCATGGGAATAAAAAGGACTTGGGTTTTAAAGCAGGATGCCGGAGACGGTAAGATGAAAGAGATTTCAGATTACATCTACGAAGGTGCACTCGCATTTCTAAAAGCAGAATATAAATTACTCACTATTTTTGTAATTATTGCCAGCCTTGCTTTGGCAGGAATTACTTTTATTCCAGGAGTTAAAACACATTTATTAATCGTAATTGCATTTATTTTTGGGGCATTGTTTTCGGCTTATGCCGGGAATATTGGAATGAAAATAGCAACTAAAACAAACGTTAGAACAACTCAGGCTGCACGTACAAGTCTTCCTCAGGCCTTAAAAGTCTCTTTTGGCGGAGGAACTGTTATGGGATTGGGCGTAGCAGGTTTAGCAGTTTTAGGTCTTACAACGTTTTTTATAATTTTCTTTAATCTCTTTTCTGACGGAGTCTGGAAAGATACCGAAACGATGACGGTAGTTTTGGAAACTCTGGCAGGATTTTCTTTAGGAGCAGAATCAATCGCTTTGTTTGCGAGAGTTGGTGGCGGAATTTACACAAAAGCCGCAGATGTTGGTGCTGATTTAGTGGGTAAAGTTGAAGCAGGAATCCCGGAAGATGATCCTCGCAATCCTGCAACAATTGCAGATAACGTTGGAGATAATGTGGGTGACGTTGCTGGTATGGGAGCCGATTTATTCGGATCTTATGTGGCCACTGTTCTGGCTGCAATGGTTTTAGGAAATTATGTGATTAAAGATATGGGTGGAAGCATAAACGATGCTTTCGGCGGAATTGGCCCAATTTTACTCCCAATGGCAATCGCTGGTTTCGGAATTTTATTTTCTATTATAGGAACCTTACTTGTAAAAATTACAGATGATAATGCCAGAGAAGCGCAGGTTCAAAAAGCATTAAATATAGGAAACTGGGTTTCGATTGTTTTAACCGCTGTGGCTTGTTTTTTCTTAGTGCAATACATGTTGCCGGAAACCATGCAAATGAGCTTTTTTGGAGAAGGTTCTAAAGCTATTTCGTCAATGCGTGTTTTCTACGCCACTTTAGTGGGATTAATTGTTGGAGGAGCTATTTCTTCTGTAACAGAATATTATACCGGATTAGGAACAAAACCGGTTTTAGCAATAGTTCAAAAATCATCAACCGGAGCAGGAACAAATGTAATTGCAGGTTTGGCAACCGGAATGATTTCTACTTTTCCAACTGTACTTTTATTTGCCGGGGCGATCTGGATTTCTTACGCTTTAGCGGGATTTTATGGGGTTGCGCTGGCAGCTTCAGCTATGATGGCTACAACAGCCATGCAATTGGCAATTGATGCTTTCGGACCAATATCTGATAATGCGGGAGGAATTGCAGAAATGAGCGAATTACCAAAAGAAGTGCGTACCAGAACAGATATTTTAGACTCAGTAGGAAATACAACAGCAGCTACAGGAAAAGGGTTTGCAATTGCCTCTGCAGCCTTAACTTCATTAGCTTTGTTTGCTGCCTATGTAACTTTTACAGGAATTGACGGAATTAATATTTTTAAAGCACCAGTTTTAGCGATGTTATTTGTTGGAGGCATGATTCCGGTAGTTTTCTCTGCTTTAGCAATGAATTCTGTTGGAAAAGCAGCAATGGATATGGTATATGAAGTACGCCGACAGTTTAAGGAAATTCCCGGAATTATGGAAGGAACCGGAAAACCGGAATATGGAAAATGTGTAGAAATTTCTACAAAAGCCGCTTTGCGTGAAATGATGCTTCCGGGTATTTTGACGATTGGTTTTCCAATTGCAATTGTACTTTTAGGAAAATTAGTTTATTCTGATAATAATCAGCTGATAGCAGAAATGCTTGGAGGATATATGGCAGGAGTTACAGTTTCTGGTGTACTTTGGGCGGTTTTTCAAAACAATGCTGGTGGTGCCTGGGACAATGCTAAAAAATCTTTTGAGGCTGGAGTTATGATTAATGGAGAAATGACCTACAAAGGTTCAGATGCCCATAAAGCAGCGGTAACCGGTGATACAGTTGGAGATCCTTTTAAAGATACCTCAGGTCCGTCAATGAATATTTTAATTAAATTAACCTGTTTGATAGGATTGGTAATTGCTCCAATTTTAGGTGATGGACATGCGCCGTCAGATATTGCAGCAGCAGCTTCTTGTTGCAATAAAACAGAAATGCACTCAGGGCTTTCTAAATGTGGCGATATGTCTGGAATGACAAAAGAAGAATGCATAGCAATGTGCAAAGAAAAAGGTTGTTCTCCGGAAGAAACTGCGCAATGTTTAGCACATTTTGACAAAACGGGAAAATATCAAAAAACAGATTGTTTCGACACTTCTAAATATGATAGAAAATCAGTAAAGGTTGAAGTTAAAAATATCAACGGAAAAACTACCGGCACAGTCACAAAGACTGAAAATGGCAAAACGACAACCGAAGTTTACGAGGGATCAGAAGAAGAAGTTTTAGCAAAGGTAGAAACGGCGAAGTAATAGCTTTGTCAAACTTTTAAACTTTCACAAAGCTTATAGAATCATAAAAAATGCCTCTAAGATTTTAGAGGCATTTTTTATGGTAGCAAAGCATACTCTTTAATTAAAATTGATGCAGGAATTTGCAGCTCTTTTGTCAGAACTCTAATCTGTTTTATTGTCAAAGCTCTTTTTCTCTTAAAAATTTCTGATACTCTGGAACGACTGTTTAATAAAATTCCTAAATCAGCATCGGTGAGACCTTTTTGTTCCATAACAAATTTAATTGCTTCTATGGGATCGGGCTCCGGTATTGGATAGTGAATTTTTTCATACTTTTCTATTAAAGTAACAAGAATGTCTAATTCATCTGCTTCATCTGTATTTTGCTTAGCATTGAATAAAGTATTTACTCTTTCTAGTGCTAAATCATAATCATTTTCTGTTCTTATAGGTTTTATTTCCATACTATAAATTTTTAATGTCTGTTAAATCATTGTATTCGCTGTGTGTTCCAATAAACAAAACATACACGATTTGAGTTTCATAATTTATTTTGACTATTAAGCGAAAATGATTTCCACAAATATTAAATATCACCTTATTATTTCCAACAAAATCAGCAGAACCAAATATTGATTTAATTTCACTGGAATTCAAAAAACTATTTTTGTTGAAGATTTGATACCAAGATAATAACTGCTGCTTAGCAGTTGGGAAACGATCCCAAAAATTTTGTAAAGTTCTTTTAGCTATAATTCTCACTACAAAGGTAATTAATTTTTCCCAAAACGGGAAATGTTATTCTGGGACAAAAGTAAGAAAATTACCTCAATATGTCATAAAAAAAGTGCCTCTAAATCTATTAGAGGCACTTTAATTATATAAATTCTTGAATAACATTTTATTAAAACAAACCATTCAGTTCGGCATCAATTCTATTAATGATGTTGCCCAGATCTTCCGGATTGTCTACAAAATTGATATTATCGACATCAATAATTAGTAATTTACCTTTTGTATAAGTTTGAATCCAGGCTTCGTATCGTTCATTTAAGCGGCTTAAGTAATCGATCGAAATAGAGTTTTCGTATTCACGTCCGCGTTTGTGAATCTGTCCAACAAGATTTGGGATAGAACTTCTTAAATAAATCAATAAATCTGGCGGCTTAACCAAAAGTTCCATTAATTCGAATAAAGAAGTATAATTGTCAAAATCACGGCTTGTCATTAATCCCATTGAATATAAATTGGGAGCAAAGATGTAAGCGTCTTCGTAAATGGTTCTGTCCTGAATTATCTTTTTTCCGCTTTCGCGGATTTGCTGCACCTGACGGAAACGGCTGTTAAGGAAATAAATCTGAAGATTAAAAGACCAGCGCTCCATTTGATGGTAAAAATCATCCAGATACGGATTGTCAACTACATCCTCATAATGCGGTTCCCATTTAAAATGTTTCGCCAATAATTTGGTCAGAGTAGTTTTACCTGCGCCTATATTTCCTGCTATTGCTATGTGCATTACGGTGTTACGATTTTATAATTTGAAATATCTGTAGCTGTAAAAATAGATAAAATTTGGTCTTTGTAATCAAAATTGTCAAAGGTTTTTTCTAAAACTTTAATTTCAGAAACCGTCACTGTGCCTGAGTTATTAATCTCTTTCAGAAACAACATATTAGCTTTACTAAAAATATATTTCGAACTATCGATAAACTGAATTTTATCAAAATCGGCAACTTTACCAAGCAAACTAATTTTACCAAAAATATCACAGCAGTACCAGTTGTTTTTTTTATCAATCCAGTAAAACATATTAAAATCGGTCTGATAATACTTAATAGGGTCTGTTAACGGAATTGAAACCGTTTTGTATTCGTTTTTTAAATAATCAAAAAGACCAATTTGTTGGTTTAGAGTATTGTAAATCCATAACTGGTTTTGTGTCGACATACCAATTCCGCTTACTACAATTGGAATTACATTTTGAGAAAAGTTGATTTCGGTCATTTTATTCAGTTGATTATCCAATAAAACGACACTATTAAAATCTTCGTAAAACAAAACAATTTTGAGAGGATTTTGCAAATCTGCTTTTGAGATATTTCCCAGAGAAACATTTTTATATTCCAATAGTTCCTTTTCTCTTATTTTGCTAAAGACATTATTGTTTATCTGATAAGAATATCCAAAAGAATCATATCCTAAAAAAGTTTCAGAAGTATTTTTAAAGTGCGAAATTAAGGTTGCACTTATAACTGAATTCTGAGCAGAAACCGCATAAAATGTGCTGAAAAGAACAACTAAAAAAGAAAATTTTTGCACGATTTTACGCATTTGAAAAATTGATTTAAAAGTACCAAAATACAAAAAACTAACATTAGAAACTGCCTTTTGTTTCTTAAACCTTTTTTAATTCTAATCGTCTAATGAATAGCTAGTTCTATCTATACTCATCAGCAATTAATCTATTTAATTTTTAGTTATTTAAAATTAGTAATACATTTGAGTGTAAGTTTTATCGGATTTACTCACTTTAAAGAAAATGAAATGAAGAAAATATTTTTTTATATGACATTAATGCTTGTTTCTGCACAAATTCAGGCACAAAAAGATTTTCAGGGAATGGCCGTTTACGAGTCAAAAACACAGGCGCCAAAACTTGAGGGAATGCGTGGAAATCGTGATATTACGCCAGAAATGCAAAAAAGTATGGAAGAGAGAATGAAAAAAATGCTCGAAAAAACATATATATTAAACTTTGATAAGTCGGCTTCTATTTATAAAGAAGAAGAAAAACTGGATGCTCCGGGTCAGCAGGGTGGTTTTCGTATCATGTTTGGTTCGCTTACAGGCGGTGGCGGTACTTTTTACAAAGATGTCAAGGCAAAAACATATACCGTTGACAAAGAATTTATGGGAAAAGAATTTCTGGTTGTTGATTCGCTTCCCAAATTAAACTGGAAATTAGAACAGGAAACCAAGCTAATCGGTGGTTATAATTGCTTCAAAGCAACAGCCGTAAAAGAAGCGAGTAAAACCGATTTTAGAAACCTGAGACCTAAAAAAGAAGAAGACAAAAAGGATGAAGCGAGGAAAACTTCCGGCGATACTAAAACCAATTTTGCCGATAACTTCGAAATGCCAAAAGAAATAGTTGTAACAGCATGGTATGCGCCGGAAATTCCCGTAAATCAGGGACCGGAGAATTACTGGGGACTGCCTGGTTTAATTTTAGAAATAAATGATGGAACAACTACAATTCTATGTTCTAAAATTGTGCTGAATGCAAAAGAAAAAGTAGAAATAAAACCTTCTAAAAAAGGAAAAGTAACTTCTCAGAAAGAATACGATGAAACGGTAATTAAAAAAATGGAAGAATTTAGAGAGATGAACCGCGGTCGTGCTGGTGGTCCTCCAAACATGGGAAGATAAAATTTCCGGTAATTAGTATTTATCCTAATCATTTTTTAATGAACAAAGTATATTTTTTCGTCACTTTATTAATTACCTCTATTTCTTTTGCACAGAGTATTCGTTTTGATGGTTTTATTCAGGACGAACAGAAAAACCCGCTGGAGATGGCCAATATCATGGCTATCAATAATGTGACTAAAGCAATGGATTCTTATGGAATTACAAATGATAAAGGAAAGTTTCAGCTGACTTTAAAGCCAAACACTGCTTATACCGTAAAAGTGAGTTTTCTGGGAATGAAATCTAAAGAAATTACGGTCACTACAAAATCTGAGAACATGAGCCAGAATATTGTTCTGGATGGTACAGGAATAGAACTGGAAGGTGTCGAAATTGTTCGTGAAATGCCGGTTTCGATCAAAGGCGATACGATAGTTTACAATGCTGATTCTTTTAAGACGGGAACAGAAAGAAAACTTGAAGATGTATTGAAAAAACTTCCGGGTGTTGAGGTTAATGCCGACGGAGAAATTGAAGTAGAAGGTAAAAAAGTCTCTAAATTAATGGTTGAAGGAAAAGATTTTTTTGACGGCGATACCAAATTGGGCGTCAAAAATATTCCAGCAGATGCAATTGATAAAGTTCAGGTTTTAAGAAATTATAATGAAGTAAGCGCATTAAAAGGTCTAGGAAATGATCAGGATAATGTAGCGATGAACATTAAACTAAAAGAAGGAAAAAAGAATTTTTGGTTTGGAGATGTGACGGCAGGAATTGGCGTGGGTGAATTGGACAGCCGCTATATCATTAATCCCAAATTATTTTACTACAGCCCAAAATACAGTTTAAATGTAATTACCAATTTTAATAATATTGGAGAATTGCCGTTGACGGCGCAGGATTATTTTAAGTTCACGGGCGGATTTAAAAATATGATGAAAAAGGGAGGAAGCAATTTTAATATTTCTTCCAATGATTTGGGAATTTCACTTCTACGAAATAACCGCGCAAAAGAAATTGAAACAAAATTTGGCGCCACAAATTTTGCTTACTCGCCTACAAAAACCTGGACTTTGAGCGGTTTTGGAATTCTTTCGACTTCAAAAACAGAATTGGAAACCAAATCTCAGACTACGATCTTAGATTCAGGAAATAGGGATAAAAGAGACGAAAATACCAATCAGAAGAATAATCTGGGGCTTTTTAAAGTAAGTTCAACTTATAAGCCCAACGATAAATTTCAGTTTGATTATGATGTCTTAACTAAACTCACCAAACAGGAAGAATACTCCGATTTGTTTAGAGATCAGATTGTACTAAACCAATCTACTACGGAATCTATTTTTACGACAAAAAAACAAGATCCTACTTCTATAAATCAGAATTTGAGTTTATATTATACACAAAGCGAAAAGAATATTTTTGCTTTTGAAATGCAGCATCTGTATCAGGACGAAAATCCGTTTTATAATGCTAATCTGCTTACACAGCCTTTCGGAGCAGATCAATTGTCAGGATATAATCCTGATCAAAATCGAAATGATTATAATCAGAACCGTTTTGTGAAAACTAATAAGCTGGATACAAAACTGGATTACTATTATATGGTAACGCCAAAAAGTAATTTCAATATAACTTTAGGAAATACGTATTCGTATCAGAATTTTAATTCGCACATTTTTCAAATGTTAGATAACGGAACAAGAAATGACCTCAATAATGCGGAAAATAATAATGATGTTGATTACAGATTTAATGATGCCTTTCTGGGTTTTCATTATAAAATCTTAACGGGAAAATTTACTTTAACACCGGGAATTAGTCTGCATTCGTATCAAATGACAAATCATCAGCTCGGAACAGATTATTCGCAGAATTTTGTAAAAGTCCTGCCTGATTTTTTTGCTTTGTATCAAATCAAAAAAGCCGAAACGCTGACTTACAATTTTTCTTTAACCAATGATTTTACAGATATCAACCAATCAGCAGCAGGTTATGTTTTGTCTGATTACAGCAGCTTATTCCGCGGAAATCGATTCTTAGAAAACGCCACTTCACAAGTGCATACACTTCGTTATTTCAAATACAATATGTTCAATTTTGAGAACATTTTTGCGAACGCAACGTATACAAGAAAAGTAGATGCGATTAAAACACAGGCAAATTTTGACGGAATTAATCAATCTTCGGTACCGTATAATTCTAATTTAGCAGACGAAACATTTACGGGAGTGGGGAATTATGGACGTTCGTTTTTAAAGAATTATAAAGCTTCTGTAAACGCCACTTTCAACTGGTCAAAATTCAATAATATTCAAGATAATGAATTGAGAACGACAGAAAGTTTTGTTCAGAGTTACACCGCTAAAGCTTCGACAAATTATAAAAATCTTCCAAATATCGAGTTGGGATATAATCTCTTGGTTAATAAATACAGCGGATCAACATTTTACACAGATAAACCGTTTGCAAGACTTGATTATTATTTTCTGGATAGTTTTTCTTTTGTTTCAGAATATGAATTTTATCATTATTACAATGGCGACAAAACGGTGGATAATGAATATGATTTTCTGAGTGCCAGTTTGATTTATCAGAAAAAAAACAGCAAATGGGAATACAAAATTTCTGCAACCAATTTACTGAATACGACTTATCTTAATGATGATAACTTTACGCAATTTTCTACAAGAGTTTCTCAATATACAGTTCAGCCCAGATATATTATATTCTCTATGAAATATAATTTGTAATAATTTAGCTGTAAAAGAATGATTTTTTAATGTTTTTTAATTGAGAATGAAATATCTTTATGCTTGTATTAACAAGCAAAACTTAAATCATGCGCAATTTTATTTGGAGTGTTTCAATATTTCTTTGTGGAACTGTTCTTTCTTTTTCTCAAACAAAAAGCATTGAAAAAGGAACGTATCTATCCACTAATAAAGGTCAAAAAATTAAATTAAATTTATTAGACGATAATAAATATGAATTGGTATTTTATTCAGGCGATTACGAGGTAAAAGGAGATTCGTTATTATTTAGCAAAAAGACCTCTGCAGGAACCAGTTTTGATCTTTCTTTCAAAGTAGATAAAAAAGCTAAAAACATAAAGGTAAAGTTTTCAGATCCTTCCTATTATTCATTCTATATAGGTACACAAAAAGGAAAGGGAGAAGTTCAGTATCAAAGACTTTCTGATATTAAAACTAAAGTAGATCCGGAATGGAAGAAAACCGATCTGGATTTCGAAATCGAAAAAGCAGACTTTTTATATTTAGTTTATGAAGAGTATGGAGGAAAAAGCAATGTTAGTAAGTATGCATTACCAAAAGACGTTTCTGAAATATCTGTAACTTATGAACTGGCCGCGTTGGCCGATTTGCAAATTAGCGGTTTCTTTGATAAACAAACCAATGAACTAAAGATTTCAGAAAAATCCGGAGTAAATCCGCTCGTTTTTGTTAATCAAAAAGATCCGCAGCCTGTTAAGAAAATCTCAAAAGTCCTTCCTTTGGAAAGCCAGGTTGTAGAAAACTGGACATATCCTGGAAAAGAAAGCGCTTTGCTTAACGAGGATTTTGGAAACGGGCTTGCTGCAGATAGTACTACTGTAGTAGTTGAAGCCGATTCTCCAACTTACAGTAAGTATGATTTTAAATTAAAAGTAGAGAATAATTTAAAAAGTGCTTTGTCGTCTATTAAAGATGCAAACAAAAAATTCCTGGTCGTTTATGCTGATACTAAAAAATCTTCAGCAAAAGCCGATTTTGACCTTTTTGTAAAAGATCAGGAAACGCAGATTGGCTATAATATGTACGATAAGTACAATGCGGCTTATGATGTTTATAATTTTTATCTGGCCGGAACTAATGATAAAACATGGTTGAAGAATAATAAGATCACCAACGAACCAAGTGTGATTATTTTAAATGGGGCGGGTGATAAGCTGGCTGTGGCAAAATCAGATCTTTCGGCCCAGAAATATAATTTTGGTTATTATGGAGATTTGTATCTAAAGATTCAGCGTACAGATGCTTTAATTTCGCTTAATAAAATGGTTAAGAATAAAAAACCTTCTGACCAGGATTTAATTAAATCTTTTAATAAAGCCGCTGTTCTGGAAAGTTATTATGACTGGAGTGCTGAAAGTAACGAAGGTGAAATCAACTCAGCTGATTTTGTTTTAACAAAGGGTTCTCTGGATAAAAAAGAAGTCGCCCAATCCTGGAAGAAACTTATAGAAGCACATCAAAAAGATGCAAAACCGAATATGTATTTGGTTGAAACAATTTTAAAGGAAATTAAAAATCAAGGATTTACAAAACAGCTTTTTAATGAAGAGCGCGTTTTAAACGATACCGATTTTCTGGCAATAGATTATATATTAAAACATTCAGAAGAGATTGAAAACAATCGTACAGCATTTAACAGTAATGAATTAGAACTTCATACTCTGGGAAATCCTATTTCTGAGGTTTCTACTGCATTACAGCAAAATATATATGTTTCTCAGAATGAAGTTACGGGTGAAATGAATAAAGATAAAGTCAATTCGGTGTATAAAAAAATCATTGCATCCGGAAAAGGAAATTTTGATGCCTACCGAAACTATTTTGATTATCTGGGTCAGATGGAAGATAAGGATGGTTCCAATGCAACTTTTCTAAAAGAATTCAACACTTATTTTAATACAACACTGGCAGGTGGAAGTCCGATCGAGAAATTAGATGCAATTTTTGGAGGATTAGATTCGGGTTCGGCTTATTCTTATGATGGTTGGAATGTATTTAAAGAATACCATTCTAATCTTGCCAATTCGGCAGCGTGGACTGTAGTAGAAAAACCTCAAAATTCTAACTATTTAAAAGATGCAATAAAATGGTCTGAATATAGTTTAGTTGTCACTAAAAATAATCCGTACTATTTAGATACTTTGGCGCAGTTATATTATAAAGACGGACAAAAACAAAAAGCAATCGAAACTCAGACGTTGGCGGTAAAATATTTGGATACGGCGGTTGATCAGGAGACTGCAGAAGAAATTAAAGAAGTTCTGTCTAAAATGCAAAACGGAACTTACTAATAAATTCAGATTGTAAAATATAAAAGCCGATTTCTAATTATAGAAATCGGCTTCTTTATGTATAGCAAACTAAATTGTTAAACAATTTAAGTTAGTCTGGTAATCTAAATTACAGTCCAAATGCGGTTTTTACCTGATCTACAAAATCAAGTTTCTCCCATGTAAATAATTCAACAGTAACTGTTTTTTCGTTTCCGCCCGGAGCAGAGAAAGTTTTAGTAACCGTTTCTGGTTTACGTCCCATGTGTCCGTAAGCAGCTGTTTCGCTGTAAATTGGGTTTCTTAATTTTAATCTTTGCTCAATAAAGTAAGGACGCATATCAAAGATAGCTTCTACTTTTTTAGCGATTTCACCGTTTGTCAAGTTTACTTTAGAAGTTCCGTAAGTTTCAATGAAAATTCCCATTGGTTCCGCAACTCCAATTGCGTAAGAAACCTGAACTAAGATTTCATCAGCAACACCTGCAGCAACTAAATTTTTAGCAATATGACGTGTAGCATAAGCAGCACTTCTGTCTACTTTACTTGGATCTTTTCCAGAGAATGCACCACCACCGTGAGCACCTTTTCCGCCGTACGTATCTACAATAATTTTTCTTCCTGTTAAACCAGTATCTCCGTGAGGACCTCCAATAACGAATTTTCCTGTTGGGTTAATATGGTAGTTGATTTTATCGTTAAATAAATGAGCGTGAGCCGGGTTTTTAGCGATAATTCTTGGAATCAAAATTTCAACAATATCTTTTTTGATTTTAGCCAACATTGCTGTTTCTTCGTCAAAATCATCGTGTTGTGTAGAAATAACGATCGCATCGATACGGGTTGGTTTGTTATCGTCGCTGTATTCTAAAGTTACCTGAGATTTTGCATCCGGACGTAAATAAGTGATTTCTTTATTTTCGCGTCTTAAAATTGCTAGCTCCTGTAATAATTTATGAGATAAATCTAATGCCAATGGCATGTAGTTTTCAGTTTCGTTTGTAGCGTAACCAAACATCATTCCCTGATCTCCGGCACCTTGCTCTTCTGGCTTAGCTCTGTCAACACCCTGATTAATGTCTGCAGACTGTTCGTGAATTGCAGAGAGAATTCCACAAGAATTCGCCTCAAACATATATTCACTTTTTGTATAACCAATTTTACGGATTACTTCACGTGCAATATTTTGCACATCAAGATATGTATTTGATTTTACCTCACCTGCTAAAATTACCTGACCAGTCGTAACCAGCGTTTCACAAGCCACTTTTGAGTCAGCATCAAATGCCAAGAAGTTATCAATTAATGCATCCGAAATTTGATCTGCAACTTTGTCTGGATGCCCTTCACTAACAGATTCTGACGTAAATAAATAAGCCATAATAATGTATTAAATTTGTATAAATTAAAATTTAGTGAGAAAAAATAATTGCTAAAAAAGGCTAAAGGAGAGTTTCTGCTTTAGCATTTTTTAATGCCGAAATTTATCTTCCGGCAATCATAATGAACCATTTCATTATGAAGAGGTTGCAATCAGTTCAAATTTTTCCTCTGTATTCGGGTGCAAAGGTATGAAACCATTTTGATTTGCAAATTAAAGTTCACATTTTTTTATTTTATTCCGTATAAATTTAACACAAGTATACTAATTTGATAGGATAATAGAAAATAATTTAGTTTTTGTTTGGCTGTTTGAAAAAAAGTTCTCAACTTTGTCAAATAAACGAAAAGAAATGAATTTAGTTATTAAAAATATGTGCTGCATGATGCCGGATTTATCCGCAGAGCGCGCTATTGTTTAGTAACTAAATCTACAAAATAACAATAAAACCTCTGCCCAACAGCAGAGGTTTTTTTATAGAAAACCAATTAAATAATATAAGTTACATAAGTTGATTAATTAGAGTATTAAAACTCAAATTTTTTTACATTAATTAAATGGTGAAATAAAAAGAAAGCAAAAATGAAAAACTCAACAGTAAATAAAATGATGATGTGTTGTAAGATGCCAATGTGCATTTCGCGCTGCTGTTGCCAAAAGTAAAAGATCGAATCTTTGTTATAGTTTCTACTATAAGCCCTTTTGGTAAGCCATCCGAAAGGGCTTTTTTATTTCATACTTAAAATTAAAATCATGAACACTCCAGATATAAATACAATTGCATTTCAATACTTATTGAGAACAGAATCTCAACACGATAATAATAATGATGCCGTAGAGCAGACTATAATAGAATTCAATCAGGATCAGTATTTTGAAGCGCAAAATTCTTTATTGCTTCAATTATATAATCTTGAAGAAGAAGACCTATACATTTAAATCAATAACAATATAAATAGTATTAACATACCAAAAAACTAAGAAATTATGAGCACACAAAAATTTGCAACAAACGCACTCCACGCAGGACATGATGTTACTAAAAACGCAGGAACGAGAGCAGTACCAATTTATCAGACATCATCGTATGTATTTAATAATGCCGATCATGCAGCGAACTTATTTGGTCTTGCCGAAGCGGGATTTATTTATACGAGATTAAATAACCCGACAAACGATGTTTTAGAACAAAGACTGGCAGCGCTCGAAGGCGGAATCGGAGCGGTGGTTACCGCATCGGGAGCGTCGGCAATTTCTACGACATTGCTGACACTTCTAAAAGCCGGAGATCATATCGTGGCTTCAAACAGTTTATACGGAGGAACTTATAATCTGTTAAAAGTGACTTTGCCGCGATTAGGAATTACTACCACATTTGTTGATCCTTCAAAACCTGGAAATTTTACTCATGCTGCGAAAGAAAATACCAGAGCTTTTTTTGTGGAATCTCTTGGTAATCCAAAATTGGATGTGTTAGATCTGAAAGGAATTTCGGCGGAAGCCAAAAATTTTAAAGTCCCTTTTATAGTAGATAATACAGTTGCGACGCCTTATTTATTAAATCCAATTCAATACGGTGCCGATATTGTGATTCATTCTTTGACAAAATATATTTCAGGAAACGGAACTTCATTGGGAGGCGTTATTATTGATGCCGGAAACTTTGACTGGTCCAACGGAAAATTCCCGGAATTCACAGAGCCTTCTGCTGGATATCATGGTCTGGTGTATCACGAAGCTCTGGGAAATGCTGCTTTTATTGCAAAAGCGAGAATAGAAGGTTTACGTGATTTTGGTTCAGCCCTGAGTCCGTTTAATGCCTTTCAAATCATTCAGGGATTAGAAACACTTCCTATCCGAATTAAGAAACATAGCGAAAATGCTTTGGCTTTGGCCGAATGGTTAGAGAAGCAGGATGAGGTAGTCTGGGTAAATTATCCGGGTTTAAAGTCGAATAAATATTTTGATTTGGCGCAGGAATATCTACCTGAGGGTCAAAGCGGAATTATCACTTTTGGATTAAAAGGCGGATTTGATGCTGCTAAAAAAGTGGTTGACGAAACCAAATTGTTTTCGCTGCTTGCCAATATTGGTGATACAAAATCATTGATTATCCATCCAGCAAGTACAACGCACCAGCAATTATCTGAAGAAGATCAATTGTCAACCGGAGTTTCAAAAGATTTGATTCGTCTTTCGGTGGGAATTGAAGATATCGAAGATTTAATTGCCGATCTGGAAACTGTCTTTGCCAGTGTAAAGCAATCGCAGTACAACATCAATAAGAATTAGGTTTTTTTGTTTTTTGTTTGAAAGTTGCCTTTAGCGATTGGTTTCGCTAAAGGTAATTTTTTGTACAAAGCATAAGATAAATTTAGATAACTGACTTAAGTTCCATTGATATACAAATAAATATATTAATCCCTTTAAAATGAACGGATTGTATGATAAAGAGGTTTTAAGATTAACTTCTGTGTATAAAATTGGTTACAAAGGAATTTTGTCAGATAAAAGTTCTTTGATAAACTGATTTGTAAAACGAAATTGAGGAAGAAAAAAAGCTTGTTTTGTAAGTTTTTTATTCGGGTTAAGTTTGTAAGAGGATATTTGTCTTAAAAAAACACATTTTTAACGAATTTTGTAATTAAATTCTTGAATTTCATTTGTATAATAAAAAAAATATTTGCATATTTGTGATACCCAAAAACTACGAGAATCAAATGAACTTAAAAGTCAACAAAATGTTTTATGCCATTTCGGTAATTGCCGGGGCGGGGTTGTCTATTGCTTAAAAAATTGTAAGAATACAATATATAGTAAAAGCCTCCCACAAAATATTGGGAGGCTTTTTAATTTTACATAAAATGCAAAATTTTAAAACACAATATAAATCACAGATGAATCAATCCTTACAGATGAACAAGATGTTTGCTGTCGCGCTTATTTGCGTATGCGTCTGTTGATACTAAAAGTATAAATGAGTTTAAAAACTTAAACCCTTTTGGTATCTGAAATTCCAAAAGGGTTTTTTTATTTTTTAAAAGAATTTAACACAAACATAAAAGAGAAATAAAGATTATAAAACACAACTTAACTAAACTTAATATCATGAGCACATTAAATTACTTAGCAGAAAAAATTTCAAATTTGAAAAACAGAAGAACGAAAAGAAATAATCCGCCACCGCCAAACGAATTGGCTCATCCAAGATTCGGAATAACAGAAGCAGATAAAAATTCAAAAAAAATAACACCAAATTCTTTATTGTTTTTGATGTATTCAAAAGAAAATGAAACGCTTTTTATCTAAATCCAAAAAGCATTATAAATTAGGCTAAAACCTGCTTAAATTTACTGGGCATTCCTGTTCGGTAATTTTTTGCGTGCAATAGTTTTTGTTGCATAATGTTCATGAAATTTAACAAACACTTAGATATAAAATTTGTTTGTTACAGAAATTAGTAGTTAATTTGCACCGTTAAGTTCATAAAAGTATTGAAATGTTATAAAGAAAGGACGAGGGATTAGACCCGATGAATCCTTAGCAACCCTTCGTTAATTCGAAGAAGGTGCTGCATTCTACCACGCTCAACGTGGAAAGATAACAATCAGAATTTTTCTAGTTTAAGCTAGTTTTTTCTTTCTAATATTTCCAGATACAAATCAATAATACAACAGATTTGAAATTGGAAAATATACCCAATCCTATTATAATTCAAGATTTCATCACAGAAAGTGGTGCAGTTTACCATTCTATACCGTTAAATTTTACTTTGGCAGGGCAACAGCTTTTTAGCGCGCCTGTTGTTTTGGTCAATCATGCCCTGACCGGAAACTCACAAGTTACCGGAGAAAATGGCTGGTGGAATGACTTGATTGGAGAAGGAAAAACCATTGATACGGCTGTTTACACCATTTTAGCTTTTGATATTCCGGGAAACGGAAATGATTCTCATACAATCGAAAATTATCTTGATTTTACAGCCCGTGATATCGCAAGGATTTTTATCGAAGGAATAAAAGCTTTACATATTGAAAAACTTTTTACCATTATCGGAGGATCTGTCGGCGGTGGAATTGCCTGGGAAATCCTGGCTTTAGAACCCAATATAACAGACAATCTTATTCCGATTGCAAGTGACTGGAAATCGACGGACTGGCTTATTGCTAACTGTTTTCTCCAGGAGCGAATTCTGAATAATTCGTCGCAGCCAATTGAAGATGCCAGAATTCACGCTATGCTTTGTTATCGTTCGCCGGAATCTTTTAAAGAAAAATTTCAGCGAACCATCAATCAGGATCTTTTGATTTTTAATATCGAAAGCTGGCTGGCACATCACGGCAAAAAATTGCAAAAACGATATCAGTTGTCCTCTTATAAGTTAATGAATCAGTTGCTTAAAACAATTGATATTACGAGAAACAGCGAGAACTTTGAAACATTATTGTCCAAATCAAAAACCTCTATTCATATTATCGGAATCAATTCTGATTTGTTTTTTACAGCAAAAGAAAATGTAGAAACTTATGAAGAATTGAGAAAGTTTAAAGACAATGTTTTCTATAGCGAAATTAATTCGGTTCACGGACATGACGCTTTTTTAATCGAGTACAAACAATTAGATCATTTACTTGCCGACATTTTTAAGGCAGAAACAATAAAAAAATAAAATGAAAGTATTAAAATTTGGAGGTAAATCGTTAGCAAACGGAGAAGGACTTAATAAAGTGGTTTCGATCATTTCTGATAAAGTAAATCAGGGAGAAAAAATTGCGGTTGTCGTTTCTGCCCGTGGAAATGCAACAGATGAACTGGAATTTATTTTAAACATTGCTGCTAAAAATGGCAGTTATAAAGAACTGTTAGAGAATTTTAAGAAATACCAAATCTCAGATTATCCGCAGGTAGATCTGTCGGAAGATTTCAATGTACTGGACAAACTTTTTGAAGGGGTAAGTTTAATTGGCGATTACAGCAAAAAAATCAAAGATCAGATTTTATCTAAAGGAGAATTGCTTTCAGCCCGATTATTAACTGCAATTTTATTGGAAAAAGGTATTCCGGCAAACTTTGTAGACACAAGGGAATTGCTAAAAACAGATTCTAAATTTGGAGATGCACAGCCATTAGAGCAGCTTTCTAAAAAAAATGTAGTCAATTATTTTAAAACACATAATGGCGAAACGGTAAATATAGTTACGGGTTTCATTGGTTCAAACAACAATAACGACACCACTACTTTAGGCAGAAATGGCAGTAACTATACCGCTTCATTAATTGCCAATTATTTGAATGCCGAAGAATTACAAAACTTTACACACGTTGACGGAATCTATACTGCAAATCCTGATCTGGTTGCCGATGCTAAAAAGATTGAATATTTATCGTTTAACGAAGCAAATGAGCTGGCCAATTTTGGTGCAACGATTTTGCACGCCAAAACGATTATTCCTTTATTAGAAAAAAATATTCCGCTTCGTATTTTAAATACTTTCAATCATGAAAACCGCGGAACTTTAATTACTTCAGATTCTGCAAAAGAAGGAATTAAAACACTTTCTGTTTTAGAAAATGTTTCTTTGGTAAATCTGGAAGGCCGTGGATTACTTGGAAAAGCCGGAGTCGATGCCCGTATTTTTAAAGTAATGGGAGATCATAATATTAGTGTAAGTATCATTTCTCAAGGTTCTTCAGAAAGAGGAATTGGACTTGTAGTAGCAACTGATAAAGCAACAACAGCAGTTGTCGAATTAGAAAAAGAATTCGAAAATGATTTTTATTCTAAAGACGTAAACCAGATTACGGTAACAGATAATGTTTCGGTAATTTCGATTATCGGTCAGGATTTGAGTACTTTTCATAAGCCCTATACGGCTTTAATTAAAAATAAAATAGTTCCTATTTTATTCAACAATACGGTTACGGGTAAAAACGTGAGTTTGGTTGTTAAAAAAGAAGAACTGAATAAAGCCTTAAACGTAATTCACGGAGAAATTTTCGGAGTTTCTAAAAAGATCAACATCGCTATTTTCGGACATGGTTTAGTTGGAGGAACATTAATCAATCAAATTCTGGAATCGGCTGCGGCGATTGAGAAACGTAAAGACATCAAACTGAATGTATTTGCAATCGCGAATTCTAAAAAATTGCTTTTGAACAAATATGGCGTGACCAATAACTGGAAAAGCGAAATTGAAACAAAAGGAGAAGCCTATACGATTAACGATATTATCGCTTATGCGAATGATCATCATTTAGAAAACCTTATCGCGATTGATAATACGGCAAGTGCGACATTTGTAGAAAATTATATTCCGCTTGTAGAAAGCAGCTTCGATTTGATTTCTTCCAATAAAGTAGCCAATACTTTAAGCTATGGTTTTTATAAAGAATTGAGAAAAGCGTTGGCTGATAATCAGAAGAATTATTTGTATGAGACTAATGTGGGTGCTGGTCTGCCATTAATTGACACCATCAAATTATTGCATCTTTCCGGCGAAAACATCACTAAAATAAAAGGAGTTTTCTCCGGGACGCTGAGTTATTTATTCAATAATTTTTCTGCAAAAGAAGCGCCTTTCAGTGAAATTTTACAGGAAGCAATTGATAATGGCTATACAGAACCCGATCCGCGTGAGGATTTATGTGGTAATGACGTGGGTAGAAAATTATTGATTTTGGCAAGAGAATTAGATCTTCAGAACGAATTTGAAGAAATCTCGATTCAGAACTTAATTCCGGAACATTTACGCGAAGGAAATGTTTCCGATTTCTTAACCAAACTAAAAGAATTTGATCCGATTTACGATAAAATAAAAGCAGAACAACAGCCGAATCACGTTTTAAGATATATTGGTGAATTGTCCGGTGATTTACAGAATGATAAAGGAAATCTTGAAGTAAAGCTAGTTTCGGTGCCGTCAGACACAGCGCTGGGCGGATTAAAAGGCTCTGATTCGTTCTTCGAAATTTATACGGAATCGTATGGAGATCGTCCGATAGTAATTCAGGGAGCCGGTGCAGGATCTGCAGTTACGGCGCGAGGTGTCTTTGGAGATATATTAAGATTGTCGGATAAAGGGTAATTTAATTTTAGATTTTAGATTTTAGATTTTAGATTTTTTCGCGTAGTTTGTCATTTCGAGGAACGAGAAATCACACTTGAAACTCTACAAAGTAAAGGATTAATCTATGTCGACAAACTAGTGCGATTTCTCCTTCGTCGAAATGACAAGATTGAGGAAATGCAGTGATCTAAAATTATTAATTAGAATAAAAAAACAAAAAAAATAACAATACAATGAAAGTAACCTTAAACAGAGTAAACGACGATTTTCATTTTAAATTAAAAAATGAACGCGGACATATAGTTGACGTTGACAGCAGAGCCGAATTTGGCGGAAGCGATTTAGGTGCAAGTCCGATGGAATTGGTGTTAATGGGAGTTGCAGGATGCAGCGCTATTGATATGATTTCGATTCTAAAAAAACAGCGTCAGGAAATCACTTCTTTTAATGCTGAGGTTGAAGGAGAACGAGTTCAGGTTGGAGAAGCAAAACCTTTTAAGGAAATCGATGTGGTTTTTTATTTAGAAGGCGAAATCAATCCGGAAAAAGCTAAAAAAGCAGCACAACTTTCTTTCGAGAAATACTGTTCAGTAGCTAAAACTGTTGAGCCGACGGCAACAATTAAGTACAAAGTGGTTTTAAATAACGAAGCTTTGTAAATAAGAAAATTGTTCAATTAGAAAATGAGTCAATTCGATAATTTTTAAAATGGACATAAATAATTCTATGTTTTGAATTTTTAACTCAAGGTAAAAACTTGAAACCTGAAACTTGAAACAAAAAAACAAAAACACACACAATGAATATAGAAGATTTGGGTTTTGAAACACAAGCCATCAGAACACATTTAGAAAAAACACAATTTCAGGAACATTCAACTCCTTTGTATTTGTCTTCAAGTTTTATATTTGAAGATGCAGAGGATATGAGAGCTTCTTTTACAGAAGAAAAAGTCCGTAATATATACTCTCGTTTCAGCAATCCGAATACAACAGAATTTGTAGATAAAGTCTGCGCAATGGAAGGAGCCGAAGCGGGTTATGCTTTTGCAACGGGAATGGCAGCAATATATTCTACATTTGCTGCATTGCTGGAATCTGGGGATCATATTGTTTCTGCAGGAAGTGTTTTTGGATCAACACATGCTTTGTTCATGACTTATTTCCCTAAATGGAAAATTGAAACTTCTTATTTTGATATCAATAAACCGGAAACAATTGAGAGTTTTATTCAGCCAAATACTAAAATTCTATATGCTGAAACTCCAACAAATCCGGGTGTAGACGTAATTGATTTGGAACTTCTTGGTCAAATTGCCAAAAAACACAATCTGATTTTAATTATCGATAACTGTTTTGCAACGCCATACATTCAGCAGCCTATTAAATATGGTGCACACATCGTAGTTCACTCTGCGACTAAATTAATGGACGGACAAGGACGCGTTTTAGGAGGAGTTGCCGTTGGTGATGCCGAATTGATTCGTAAAATATATTTATTTTCTAGAAATACAGGACCGGCAATGTCACCATTTAATGCTTGGGTTTTGTCAAAAAGTTTAGAGACTTTGGCTGTTCGTGTAGACAGACATTGTGAAAATGCTTTAAAAGTGGCTGAGTTTTTAGAAAGTCACCCGAATGTAAACAGTGTAAAATATCCGTTCCTGAAATCACATCCGAAATATGAAATTGCCAAAAAACAAATGCTTTTAGGCGGTAATATTATTGCGATCGAAATTAAAGGCGGACTTGAAGCAGGCAGAAAATTTTTGGATAAGATAAAATTATGTTCACTTTCTGCCAACATTGGTGATGTAAAAACAATTGTAACGCATCCCGCATCAACAACACACAGCAAATTGTCTGAAGAAGATCAATTGGCAGTTGGAATCACGCAAGGTTTAGTTCGTGTTTCTGTTGGTTTAGAAACCGTAGCAGACGTAATTGCAGATTTGAAACAAGCGCTTGATTAATTTTAGTCCTGATCCCGATGCTTTGTGACGGGACAGATTTTAGATTTCACTTAAACTTATATTAATAACGATTTTTGATAGTAACAAGCGGCTATTGAAAATCGTTTTTTTTATTTTGATTTAGCGTCATTTTTAAATAAGATAGATTAAGTAGAGTATAAGTCATTTAAAAAGTATATTTTTGTTTTCTAATAAATTTAGAGGAGTAATCAGAGTAAAATCTGAAGTCAACAATCTAAAATCTAAAATATAGTACGTGCTTTCAAAGAAAACAAAATACGGAATTAAAGCTTTAACCTATTTGGCCAGAAGAGAGAATAATGAACCGGTGCAGATTGCTGAGATTGCTAAAAGTGAGCATATTTCGATTAAATTTTTAGAAAGTATTTTATTGCTTTTGAGAAACTCCGGTTTTCTGGGTGCTAAAAAAGGAAAAGGCGGGGGTTATTATTTGATAAAAGATCCCAAAGATATCAGTATGGCAAAAGTTTATCGAATTCTGGAAGGTCCGATTGCTTTATTGCCTTGCGCCAGCCATAATTTTTACGAAAGATGCGACGACTGCGATGATGAAACTACCTGCGCAGCACGCCGTTTAATGACCGAAGTAAGAGACAATACACTTAAAATTCTAGAAAGTAATTCCCTGGCAGACATCGCTTTTTAGTTTAAACCATATAAGTTATATAAGTACATTTTAGTTTCCTGCAAGGTTTCCAAAACCTTGTAGGTATAATTTTTACAACTGAATAGTATAAGCTTTGACATGCCTACATGGTTTTGGAAACTTTACAGGAGAGAGAATTGATGCTAATGAAAAAAAATTAAAATATCAATTTATATCCTGCAATGAAAAGCATAACTGCAATCGCATTTCTTAAGAATTGATCCGGAACTTTTCCGCTCAACATACTTCCCATATAAATTCCTGGAAGTGATCCCATTAATAATTGTCCTAATAAAGCTAAATCCAAATTTCCCATAGAAGCATGGCCAATTCCTGCCACTAAAGTTAAAGGAACAGCGTGTGCAATTTCGGTTCCAACCAATTTTGGAGTTGGTAATAAAGGATAAAGGAAAAATAAAGTTACAGTTCCTAAAGCTCCCGCGCCAATTGATGTTAAAGTAACAGTTGCACCCAGTAAAACTCCAATTGCAATAGTCAGCATATTTTGAGTGGTACTTTCGCTGTGAAATTTATCTCCGGCGTGTTTTTGAGAGTATCTTAATATTCTTTGTTTGAATATAATGGCAATTGAGGTAAACAATAAAGCCCAGCCTAAACTCTGTTTAATAACACGATTTATGGTTTCAATGTCTGTTTTTATGCTGTGTAGAATCCATAAAGTAATTAGGGCAGCAGGAACACTTCCTAAAGTAAGCCATCCTGTGATTTTCCAGTTGATATTGCCTTTTTTATTGTGAACAAATATACCGCCGGCTTTAGTAAATGCGGCATAAAGTAAATCGGTTCCTACAGCGGTTGTAGGTGGAATATTAAAGTACAATAATATTGGCGTCATTAAAGAACCACCGCCAACACCTGTTAACCCAACAATAAAACCCACTACCAAACCCGCAATGACAAGACCAATCTGAAAATCCATAAAAAAAATTTGCGTAAAAATACAACATTTTTATAATTATCCTATAGATTTGGTAGAGATTAAATGTGTATTTTTGTAAATCACAAAATAGGATTGTCCTGTTACAATCTGATAAACCTATGTATATATTTGTTAAATAAATAAGTAATCACCTCTCTAATGTCTCCCATGCTGGTTTAAAGGAAATAGCTACTGCAAAAAAGTAAATTTATTGTTTTGATATTTCAAAATATATGGTACATTTGCAAAGTAATCTACTAAGCCGATAGGGTAATGGATTTTGGAGATAAAAAATCTCAGAATATGGAAAATGAACTTAAATTAAACAATACTTCGATAAAAGCTGATGGTGCTTTTTCTAAAGAAAAATTATGGGTAATTATACCTGTAATTTTATTGTTGGGTTTAGTAGGGACATTAATTTATAATCATCATGCCGAATTTTCGTGGAATGGTTTAATTGAGGGGCTTGACGAAAATCTTTTAGCATTTTTCTTAATTGGCGTTTTCGCACAATTGGTAGACGGAGCTTTAGGAATGGGTTACGGAGCAACTTCCACGTCATTTCTGCTGGCTTATGGAGTGCCGCCGGTTGTGAGCAGTACAGCAGTTCACGTTTCCGAGATGTTTACGACAGGAGCATCAGCGCTGTCGCATCATCGTTTTGGAAACATCAATAAAAAACTAGTAAAGCATTTGTTGATTCCGGGAGTTTTAGGATCGATTACAGGAGCTTATTTATTGTCTGATGTGATTAATGGTGATGTAATTAAACCTTTTATTGCGGTTTACATGATAGTTTTAGCGGCTATTATTATAAAGAAAGCTTTAAAGAAAAATGTGGAGAAAAAGAAAACCAAAAAATTAGGTGTTTTAGCTGTTTTTGGAGGTTTTATGGATTCTGTTGGCGGCGGAGGCTGGGGTCCGATTGTGACTTCAACATTATTAGGAAGAGGAAGAAACCCGAAATATACAATCGGTTCTGTTAATGCGGCTGAGTTTGCCATTTCGTTTGCAAGCGGTATCACATTCATGCTTTTTGGAGGAATCCACGGCTGGCAGGTAATCATCGGATTAATATTAGGCGGCGTAATAGCAGCACCGATAGCGGCATTTTTAGTAAATAAAATTAAAAGGAAACCAATGATGATTGCGGTTGGAATCTTAATCATCTTATTGAGTTTAAAAACATTATCTAAATTGTTATAAAGATTTAGAAAGGAAAGAATATGAGTGCGACAATTGTAGAGTCATTATTAGAACAAACAAAAGATTTTTCGTTAGAACAAACGTTACGTTTTCTGGCAGAAAAATATCCAAATCAGGTAATTTTTTCCACTTCATTTGGACAGGAAGATCAGGTGATAACTGATTTCATTTTCAAAAATGATATTGCTATTAAGGTTTTTACTTTAGATACAGGAAGGTTATTTCAGGAAACCTATGATGTTTTTCACAGAACATTAAAAAAGTACAAAAAACAAATAGAGGTTTATTTTCCGGAAGCAACAGCGGTAGAAAATTTACTTCAGACAAAAGGCCCGAACAGCTTTTACGATTCGGTTGAGAACAGAAAAGAATGCTGTTTCATCCGAAAAGTGATTCCGCTTAGAAAAGCTTTAGCAGGAAATGCAGTCTGGATTACAGGTTTAAGAGCCGAGCAATCAGAAAACAGACACGATTTAAATCTGTTTGAATACGACGGAGGTTTTGAAATCATTAAATTCAATCCGTTATTAAAATGGACTTTAGAAGAAGTAGAAAATCATCTGAAAGAATTTAATGTTCCGCAGAATGCTCTTCATAAAGAAGGTTTTGTAAGCATCGGATGTGCGCCTTGTACAAGAGCAATTTTCCCAGGCGAAGATATCAGAGCCGGAAGATGGTGGTGGGAATCAAGTCATAAAGAATGTGGTTTACATGGTGCGAAGAAAGAGTAAGTTGATAGTCCTTAGTGCCTAGTCCAAAGTCCTTAGTTAGAAAAAGAAAATAGAGTAAAGAATATAGAATATAGAGTGGAGAATTTTAGATCAGGTTAGTAAAACTTGAAACCTGAAACTTGAAACTAAAAATATCAAACAAAAAAACAACAATGAGTTCAGTATTAAAAACAAACGCTTTAGAGAGTGAAGCAATATACATTTTCAGAGAAGTAATTTCACAGTTTGACAAACCAGTTTTACTTTTCTCAGGAGGAAAAGATTCTATAACATTAGTGCGTTTGGCACAAAAAGCATTTTTTCCTGCTAAAATTCCGTTTCCTCTATTGCATGTTGATACGGGACATAATTTTCCTGAAACAATTGCTTTCAGAGATAAATTGGTTGAAGAATTAGGGTTAGAATTGATCGTTCGTAATGTTCAGGATGCTATTGACGAAGGAAAAGTGATAGAAGAAACTGGGAAATATTCTAGTAGAAACAGCTTACAGACAATCACACTTTTAGACGCAATCGAAGAATTTAAATTTGATGCTTGTATTGGCGGTGCGCGTCGTGATGAAGAAAAAGCAAGAGCTAAAGAACGTATTTTCTCTGTTCGTGATGATTTCGGACAATGGGACGAGAAAAATCAAAGACCTGAGTTGTTTGATATTTTGAATGGAAAAATCGAAAATGGTCAAAACGTTCGTGTTTTTCCAATTTCAAACTGGACAGAATTAGATGTTTGGAGTTATATCGAAAAAGAAAATATCGAGATTCCTTCGATCTATTTTTCACATAAAAGAAAAGTTTTTTTGAGAGACGGTTTAATCTGGTCGCATTCTCCTTTTGTGTACCAGGAAGAAGACGAACAAATCGAAGAAAGAATTGTTCGCTTCAGAACCGTTGGAGATATGAGTTGTACAGCGGCTGTTGAATCTTACGCAGCGACAATTGAAGAAGTTGTAGGCGAAATCAGATCATCAACAATCTCAGAAAGAGGAGCCAGAATCGATGATAAAAGATCTGAGGCCGCGATGGAGAAAAGAAAACAACAAGGATACTTTTAATAAGTTAAAAGTTAAGAGTTAGAAGTTAGAAGAATCAAAAAACATAACAGAATAAAGTTTCGAGAGAACATTAAACCTGAAACTTTATCCCGAGGCTTCGGGAGAAACAAAATATAAAATGGACGTTTTAAAAATAGCAACAGCAGGAAGTGTAGATGACGGAAAAAGTACTTTGATCGGAAGATTATTGTACGATACAAAATCGTTGACAACAGATAAAATCGAAGCAATCGAGAAAAGCAGTAAACAAAAAGGATACGATTATCTTGATTTTTCTTTGGCTACAGATGGTTTAGTAGCAGAAAGAGAGCAGGGAATCACGATTGACGTTGCACACATTTATTTTTCTACTGCAAAGAAAAGTTACATTATTGCCGATACTCCGGGACACGTAGAATATACGAGAAACATGGTTACAGGAGCTTCGACTTCTCAGGTTTCTATTATTTTGATCGATGCCAGAAAAGGTGTAATTGAGCAGACTTACCGTCACTTTTTTATCAATAATTTATTGAGAGTAAAAGAGGTAATCGTTGCCATCAACAAAATGGATTTAGTTGATTATTCAGAAGAAGTTTTCAATAAAATCAAAGCAGATTTTCAGGCCTTAAATGCAAAAAGTACTTTCAAGGAACAAAATGTAAGTTACATTCCATTAAGTGCTATTAATGGTGGAAACGTGGTGGACAAATCAGAAAATATGCCTTGGTACGACGGACAAACTGTTTTGGAACATTTAGAAGGATTACATTCTCATGATGTTTACGAAGCTGGAAAAGCACGTTTCCCGGTTCAGACTGTTATTCGTCCGAAAACGGAAGAATATCACGATTTTAGAGGTTATGCCGGAAAATTATATGGAAATTCAATTAAAGTTGGAGATGCTGTGACGGTTCTTCCTTCATTAACAGAATCAAAAGTTTCAAAAATTCATTTCTTCGATAAAACATTTGATGAAGCTGTTGCAGGTTCATCGATTACAATAGAATTGGAAAATGATATCAATGTAACGAGAGGTGATATGATTGTAAAATCAGATGAGCTTCCAAAAATTGAAAAAGATATTACAACAACAGTTTGCTGGATGGACAGCAAAAAACTGGTTGCCGGCACAAAATATTTGATACAACACAATACCAACAGAGTTTTGGCAAAAGTAGAAAGTATTAAAAATACAATCTCAACTGATTATTCAGGGACAAAAGAAGCTTCGCAATTAGCGATCAACGAAATCGGAGAAGTAAGTATCAAACTAAGTAAACCTTTATATTTTGATGCCTATAACGACAACAAATCAAACGGAGCTTTTATTTTAATTGACACTGCAACAAATACAACTGCAGGAGTAGGATTCATTAGGTAAAAACCTGCTGTAAGCAATAAGCTTTAGGCTGTAAGCTTTTAGCAAAAAATGGATAATAAATTATGAAATAAGCTTAAGGCGCATTGCCAAAGCTTAAAGAAAGAAACCACAAAGTTAATAAAGCTTAAGGCGTACAGCTTAAAGCTTAAAGCGTAAAAGAAATGGAAAGTTTTAGAACAGAAATAGAAAATCCGATCGTACAAAAGGAGATCATCGATTTAGAGAAAAAAATTCACTTATTCCGTGGAGGAAAAATTGATGATGAGCGTTTTCGTAGTCTTCGTTTGGCGCGCGGTATTTACGGACAACGTCAGGAAGGTGTACAAATGATCCGTATTAAATTGCCTTACGGTAAAGTGACCAGTGAGCAATTGGTACGTATCACAAAAGTTTCTGACGAATATTCTACCGGACGTCTGCATATTACAACGCGTCAGGATATTCAGATTCACTATGTAAGTTTAGACAGAACTCCTGAGCTTTGGGCAAATCTGGCTAAAGACGATATTACATTGCGTGAAGCTTGTGGAAACACCGTAAGAAATATTACAGGAAGCGAATTGGCCGGTGTTGATGTAAACGAACCATTTGATGTTTCGCCTTATGCACACGGCATGTTTCAATATTTGTTGAGAAACCCAATCTGTCAGGAAATGGGACGTAAATTCAAAATTTCGTTCTCTTCTTCAGACGAAGATACGGCTTTGAGTTATTTACACGATTTAGGATTTATTCCGAAAATCAAAGACGGACAACGCGGATTTAAAATCATGTTCGGAGGAGGTTTAGGATCTCAGCCAGCTCATGCTGAATTACTTTCGGAGTTTGTTCCGGTAAACGAAATTATTCCAACAGCAGAAGGAATTATCAGGATCTTTGATAGATACGGAGAACGTGCAAAAAGAATGAAAGCGCGTATGAAATTCTTAATCAAAGAAATCGGAAAAGATGTCTTTTTAGATTTAGTTGAAAAAGAGAAAAAAGCCATCGCATTTGAAACTTACGAAATAGATACAACCGCTTTTGACGGTCCGATTCCGGAACCATTATTAGCTGTTCCGCAAGTTACAATTGAAGACAAAGAAGCTTATGAAACATGGAAAGCTTCAAATGTAATTGCACAAAAACAAGCAGGTTATTACGCTATCGGAATCAAAGTTTTATTGGGAGATTTTTATACTGATAAAGCCAGAGCATTAGCCGAATTAATTAAAAATTACGGAGCCAATGAATTACGTTTTTCATTGCGTCAAAATATTGTAATCCGCCATATAAAAGAGGAAAATCTTCCTTTCTTTTATCAGGAATTAGCCAAACTGGACTTTGTTCATTTAGGATATAATTCTACGGCAGATATTACAGCTTGTCCGGGTACTGATACTTGTAATTTGGGGATTGCAAGTAGTACCGGTATAGCTGAAGAATTAGAAAGAGTAATCAATGCCGAATATCCTCAGTACAGAAACAACAGCGAAATTGAGATTAAAATTTCAGGTTGTATGAATGCCTGCGGACAACATAATATGTCGGCAATTGGTTTTCAGGGAATGTCTATCAACTCAGGAAAATTAGTGGCGCCAGCGTTGCAGGTTTTGTTGGGTGGAGGAAGATTAGGAAACGGAGAAGGCCGTTTTGCAGACAAAGTAATCAAAATTCCAAGCAGAAGAGGACCAGATGCTTTGCGTACAATCTTAAACGATTTTGATGCGAATGCAAACGGAGAAAAATTCCTTAATTATTATGATGCAAAAGGAGAAAAATATTTCTACGAAATCTTAAAACCTTTCGCAGATGTAACCAACCTTACAGAAGCTGATTTTATCGATTGGGGTAATGCAGACAACTATGTAAAAGCGGTTGGAGTTGGAGAATGTGCCGGAGTTGTAATTGATTTGGTTGCTACTTTATTATTAGAAGCAAAAGACAAATTGACTTTCGCTCAGGAATCTTTCGACGAAGGAAAATGGGCAGATGCAATTTACCACGCTTACGCTGGATTTGTAAACGGTGCAAAAGCATTGTTACTTTCTGAAAATGAAAAAACAAACAACCACGCCGGAATCGTAGATTTATTTGATAAAGTTTTTGTTGAAAGTGCTAAAATTGGTTTGCCGACAACGTTTAACGAATTGGTTTATCAAATCAATAAAAATGAACCAACAGAAGCTTTTGCAAAACAATACATTGAAGAAGGAATTGCATTTTTTGCAATCATAGAAAAATACAGAGCACAAGAATTAGCCAATGCATAATACAGTAAAACCCAAAGTAACTTTAGTTGGCGCCGGTCCCGGAGACCCGGATTTGCTTACGCTAAAAGCCGTAAAAGCACTTGCTGAAGCGAAAGTGGTTTTGTACGATGCACTTGCCAATGACGAAATATTAGATTACGCACCTAAAAATGCCATCAGGATTTTTGTTGGAAAACGAAAAGGAAATCACAGTTATACGCAGGATCAGATTAATCAATTGATTGTTGATAACGCGCTGACTTATGGGAATGTTGTCAGACTAAAAGGTGGAGATCCGTTTATTTTTGGAAGAGGAAGCGAAGAAATAGAATTCGCAGAAAGCTTCGGAATTGAAACAAAAGTAATTCCCGGAATATCTTCAGTAGTAGCAGTTCCGGCAAGTCTCGGAATTTCGATTACCAAAAGAGGCGTTTCAGAAAGCTTTTGGGCCATTACCGGAACAACATCCGACAGAAAATTATCGGCAGATGTTGCTTTGGCATCAAAATCGTCAGCAACTGTTGTGATTTTAATGGGAATGCATAAACTGAACGAAATTGTTGCATTATTTCAACAAGAAAATAAAGGCGATTTGCCCGTAGCGATCATTCAAAACGGAACGACAGCTGAAGAAAAAGTAGGAGTTGGAACAGTAAATTCGATAGAAGAAATTGTAAAACAACAAGACCTGAGTTCGCCGGCAATTATTGTGCTTGGAGAAGTGGTTAAAGAAAGCCATAAACTAAAAGGTTTCTACGAAGAATTTCTATCCAAAGAAATCGCAAAATAAAAACATAGCCCACGGTTTCAACCGTTGGAACGATAGGATTGAACGCACAGCACATAAAATCGGATTTTAATCCGACCAATATTGTAACGTCAGATTTCGTAATTTCGACGAAACAAAAAATTAAAATGGAACAAAACGAATTATATCCGATATTTTTAAAACTCCACAATCTAAATGTCTTGATTGTTGGTGGAGGAAACGTTGGATTAGAAAAGCTTTCTTTTTTATTAAAGTCGAGTCCAAATGCCAATGTTGAGGTCGTAGCAAAAGACTTCCATTTAGAAATAAAAGTTTTAGCAGAAAAACATCCTTCAATAAAACTGACAGAATCGAAGTTTAAAAAAGGAATGCTTAAAAAGCGCCACATGGTAATTGCGTGCACAGACGATTTAGAAGTCAATAAAAAAGTATACGATTTAGCAAGAAAGCGTTATTTGATTTGCAACATAGCCGATACACCAGATTTATGTGATTATTATCTGGGTGGAATAGTAACAAAAGGAAATGTAAAAATTGCGATTTCGACCAACGGAAAATCGCCCACAACGGCAAAAAGACTTCGCGAATTTTTTGAAGAAGTCATTCCGGAAGATATCAATGCAATGGTCGAAAACCTCAATGAATACAGAAAAACGCTAAAAGGTGATTTTGAAGATAAGGTTAAAAGAATGAATGAAATCACGGCTTCATTAAAGAATAAGGAGTAAAAACAGAATAGCAGGGAAATCAATGATAAAAATCATTGTCAATAGAATAAATTATTCGTTTCTTTGTGTTATTAAGAATGATTATAAACAACAACCATAATGATTAAAACAGATATACTTATAATTGGAGCAGGACCAACAGGTTTATTTGCCGTTTTTGAGGCAGGATTGTTAAAATTAAAATGCCACATTCTGGACGCTTTGCCACAGCCGGGCGGACAACTATCAGAACTTTATCCGAAAAAACCAATCTACGATATTCCCGGATTCCCGGAAGTATTAGCAGGCGATCTAGTTGACGGATTAATGGAACAAATTAAACAATTTGAACCAGGTTTTACATTAGGAGAACGTGCTGAAACAATCGAAAAGCAGGAAGACGGAAGTTTTATCGTAACCTCAAATAAAGGTAAAAAATTCCATGCGCCGGTTATTGCAATCGCCGGAGGTTTAGGAAGTTTTGAGCCTCGTAAACCGCTTATAGAAGATATCGAGTTTTATGAAGATAAAGGAGTAAAATATTTCATTAAAAATCCGGAGAAATTCAGAGACAAAAGAGTGGTTATTGCAGGAGGAGGAGATTCAGCATTAGACTGGTCAATTTTCCTTGCAAATGTAGCTTCAGAAGTAACTTTAATTCACAGAAGAAACGAATTTAGAGGAGCTCTTGATTCTGTAGAAAAAGTACAGGAACTAAAATCAGCCGGAAAAATTAAACTAATCACTCCGGCAGAAGTTATTGGAATCAATGGTGCAGAGCACGTAGAATCGTTGGATATCGAAGAAAACGGAGCACACCGTAAAATCGAAACCGATTATTTCATTCCGCTTTTCGGACTAACGCCAAAATTAGGACCAATCGCAGACTGGGGATTAGAAATTGAGAAAAACGCGATTAAAGTAAATAATGCCTTGGATTACCAGACTAATATTCCGGGAATCTTCGCAATTGGGGACGTAAATACATATCCTGGAAAATTAAAGCTAATTCTTTGTGGTTTCCACGAAGCTACTTTAATGTGTCAGGCCGCATACGCCATTGTTAATCCAGGTAAAAAATATGTATTGAAATATACAACAGTTTCAGGAGTAGACGGTTTCGATGGAACACGTAAAGAAGCCCCGAAAGCAGTTGTGAAAGCAATTCTCTAAGTTACTAAGGTTCTAAGTTGCTAAGCGACTAAGTTTTTAAATAGTAAGCCCAAACTTTTTTAAAGTTTGGGCTTTTTATTGCGGCAAATTTAAATTCAGAATTCAAAAAATTAGCCTCTGAGAAGCTCAGAAACTTAGAGTCTTCAAAAAAATCACATTAACTTAATCTCGCTTCCTTTTTCGTCAGGTTAAGGCATAGTAACTTTGTAACATAAAATAAAAATTGGTCTTGCATTTGAAGAATTAAAATAAAAATGCTAACTTGAGACATGTATTAAAAAATTATCTACTATGAACAATTGGAGTGAGGAAAAATTACCAGAAGAAAAGGCAAAAATTGAAAATGAGATAAGAATGGCAGAAAATGAAATTACAGATCATCAGGAAGTCATGAATACATTTTTAAATTGGGACAGAAGTTTTTAAACAAACATTCTGGCAAAGGGAACCATACGCTCAAATCGCTGAGTTGAAACCGAAAAAAATCAAACAAAAGCTCCAACTTGAAATAAAGTTTGAGCTTTTCTTGTTTCCAAATTTCAGGCTTAGAAGCTTAGTATCTCAGCTACTTAGAAACTTTAAAAAACACTTGCAATTGTTGTGCTTATGTCGTTACTTTGCACCGTTCATAATTTTATTGACAGTTATCACGAAAGGCGGAGGGATAGACCCAATGAAACCTTAGCAACCCTTTACCATAAAGAAGGTGCTAAATTCTACTTTATACTATAAACACAGTATTTAAGATAGATAACACAAATACAAAAAGTATTTCTCAAAACCTTTCCTGACAACATTACAACATAATTTCACCGAATAATATTTAGTGAAAGGAGCGAATCATTGGCGCATTTTTGCCGTCATGGGTTCCCGCTGTCCACAATATCTTTTATTCTGTCCCGATGCTTCGGGACCAGAATAAAAGGATATTTGCTCCCATCGGGGCTAAAGAGCCAGCAATTGTGAACTTTTGGAAACAAATTAAAACAAATCATTTGAGTTCAAACCTGACGGGTTTTAAAAACCCGCCAGGTTTAACTGCAAGATTAAATTTTAAAAAAAGCTTAGTGTCTTAGCGTCTTCGTGGCAAAAGACAAAATAATATGTCAATAAAAGAAGCAATAAAAGAAAGAATCCTGATCCTCGACGGAGCAATGGGAACCATGTTACAACGCTACAACTTCTCAGAAGAAGATTTTCGTGGTGAACGTTTTAAAGATTTTCCGCATCCGTTAAAAGGAAACAACGATTTATTATCCCTGACACAACCACAGGCAATTCGCGCTGTACACGCCGCGTATTACGAAGCCGGCGCAGATATCGTAGAAACTAATACATTCTCAGGAACCACAATCGGTATGGCCGATTATTTTATGGAGGATCTGGTCTACGAATTAAACTACGAATCGGCTAAAATTGCCCGTGAAGTTGCAGACGAATTCACAGCTAAAAATCCGGCAAAACCACGTTTCGTAGCTGGGTCAATAGGACCAACAAACCGTACGGCAAGCATGTCGCCAGACGTAAACGATCCGGGTTACAGAGCCGTTACGTTTGACGATTTAAGAATCGCCTACAAACAACAAGTAGAAGCTTTATTAGACGGAGGCTGCGATCTACTTTTAGTAGAAACAATCTTTGATACTTTAAACGCAAAAGCTGCGCTTTTCGCGATTGAAGAAGTAAAAGACGAACGTAATATAGATGTGCCAATTATGGTTTCAGGAACCATTACAGATGCTTCAGGAAGAACACTTTCCGGGCAAACTGTGGAAGCGTTTTTGATTTCAGTATCGCATATTCCGTTATTAAGTGTTGGTTTCAACTGCGCTTTAGGAGCCGATTTGTTGAAACCCTATTTAAAAACATTAGCACAACATACACAATTCAACGTTTCGGCGCATCCAAATGCAGGATTGCCAAACGCATTCGGACAATACGATGAAACACCAGAACAAACTCAGGCTTTCATCAAAGAATATTTAGATGATAATTTAATCAATATTATTGGAGGTTGTTGTGGAACAACGCCAGATCATATTCGATTAATGGCTGAGGTTGTGAAGGATTATAAGCCTAGAGTGGCGCCGGTTTTAGCATAATTTAACTTATTAGGAAAAATACTTATGCTAAAATACAGACAAATTCTTTTGGTTTTTATTTTGCTTAATTTTTGTTCGTGTGATAAATTAGATACAAGAGAATTGATTATTAAAAATAGTTCTCACAAAATAATATATAGCATTTTATCCGAAAATGATAGTATGAATAATTCAGGCTTTTATTATGAATATCAAGATGATTTTAATGAAAGTAAAAGAGGAGATTATGATCCCCCATTTATTTTTGAGGAAATAATGAGTGGGAAAATGAGTGCAAATCATGATAGACCTAGATATTGGGATAATTATTTTCAAAATTTAGAAGATAAAAAAGCAAGGTTGTTTGTAGTAGAGAAAGATAGTGTAGATAAGTACAGTTGGAAAACAATTTTTGCCAAAAATATTTATAGTAAAAAATATTTTATCACTCTTGAGAAATTGGATAGTCTTAACTGGCAGATCGAATATAAAGGAGATAATTGAGAAAAGAAAGATAATGAATCTCTTATGAAACCTAAAACCGCGTGAAGGATAGCAGTGGAAAGCCCACAGCCTGACGAAGGAAGAGTGAGGACTTGCAACGGATAGCCCGGTTCGCCGCGGCGAATCACGCCCAAAATAAGATTATTAGAAAACGTAAAGACCTACAAGGTTTTGTCCCGAAGCCTCGGGAGCAGGAAAGAAATAAAGAATAAAAAAACTCAGAATCTTAGTATCTAAGAATCTCAGTAACTTAAAAGAAAATGACTGAAAAAAGAAGAGACCTTGTATTAGCAGGATTAGAACCTTTAATTATTACGCCCGAAAGTGTTTTTGTAAACATTGGCGAACGTACAAACGTAACGGGTTCGCGAAAATTCCTTCGACTAATCAAGGAAGAGAAGTATGATGAGGCGCTTGACATTGCAAGACAGCAGGTAGAAGGAGGAGCGCAGATTATCGACATCAACATGGACGAAGGAATGCTGGATGGTGTTACTGCCATGACGAAATTCCTAAACTTAATTGCTGCGGAACCGGATATTTCCCGAGTGCCGATTATGATCGACAGTTCGAAATGGGAAATTATCGAGGCGGGTCTAAAAGTAGTTCAGGGAAAAAGTGTCGTAAACTCGATTTCGTTAAAAGAAGGAGAAGAAGCTTTTATTCATCATGCTAAACTGATTAAACGTTACGGAGCGGCAGCAATTATCATGGCTTTTGACGAAGTAGGTCAGGCCGATAATTACGATCGTCGTGTTGAAATTTGTCAGCGTTCGTATGATATTTTGGTAAACCAGGTTGGTTTTCCTCCGCAGGATATTATTTTCGATTTAAATATTTTCCCGGTTGCAACGGGAATGGAAGAACATCGCTTAAATGCTTTGGACTTTTTTAGAGGAACAAAATGGGTTCGCGATAATTTGCCTCACGCACATATAAGTGGTGGAGTGAGCAACGTTTCGTTTTCTTTTAGAGGAAACGATCACGTTCGTGAAGCTATGCACTCAGTTTTCTTATATCACGCCATTAAAAACGGAATGACGATGGGAATCGTAAATCCGGAAATGTTGACGATTTACGATGATATTGAGAAAGATTTATTAGAACATGTAGAAGACGTAATCCTTAACAGACGCGATGATGCTACAGAAAGACTTTTGGATTTTGCAGAAAATGTAAAAGGCGAAGTAAAAAGCGATGAAAAAGCAATTCAGGAATGGCGTTTAGGTTCGGTTCAGGATCGTATTACACATTCGTTGGTAAAAGGAATTGATGCTTTTATTGAAGAAGATGTAGAAGAAGCACGTCTGGCAGCGACAAAACCAATCGAAGTGATCGAAATCAATTTGATGACGGGAATGAATGTGGTTGGAGATTTGTTCGGAAGCGGAAAAATGTTCTTGCCACAGGTGGTAAAATCGGCTCGTGTAATGAAAAAAGCGGTTGCTTATTTATTGCCATTTATTGAAGCCAGCAAACAAGCCGGCGATAAATCCGGAAACGGAAAAATCTTAATGGCAACTGTAAAAGGTGACGTTCACGATATTGGTAAAAACATCGTTTCGGTAGTTTTGGCTTGTAATAATTATGAGATTGTGGATTTAGGTGTAATGGTGCCTCCGGAAAAAATCATCGCGGCGGCAATTGAACATGAAGTTGACATTATTGGATTAAGCGGTCTGATCACGCCTTCACTTGACGAAATGGTTTACTTAGCCAAAGAACTAGACAAACAAGGAATAAAAATCCCGATTATGATTGGCGGGGCAACCACTTCGCGCGCGCATACGGCCGTGAAAATCGCGCCTCAGTACAGAGAAACGGTAATTCACGTAAACGATGCTTCAAGAGCCGTTACTGTTGCAGGGAATCTGTTAGATCATAACCGAAAAATATATGCAGCAGATATTCGTGCAGAATATGATTCTTTTAGAGAAACATTTTTAAACCGTTCCCGAGATAAAAACTTCCTGACGATTGAAGATGCCCGTAAAAACAAATTACAATTGGATTGGTCTGAATATACTCCGGTTAAACCAAAGAAAATCGGCGCACAAACTATCGAAATTGAACTGGATGTTTTAGTTCCGTATATCGACTGGACGCCATTTTTTCAGACTTGGGAATTGTATGGGAAATATCCGGCGATTTTAACGGATGAGGTTGTGGGAGAACAGGCCACTTCTGTTTTTGCAGATGCTCAGGCGATGCTTAAAATAATTCTGGAAGAGAAAAAACTAAAAGCAAAAGGTATTTACGGAATTTTTCCATGTAACCAGGTAAATGACGACGATATCGAATTGCGAGATGAAAACGGAAAAGTTTTAGAGAAGTTTTTGACTTTGAGAGTTCAATCTCAAAAAACAAAAGGCGCTCCAAATCCAGCTTTAGCCGATTTTATTTTGCCAAAAGAAAGTGGTATCGACGATTATATGGGGGCTTTCTGTGTAACAACCGGTTTTGGTGTTGACGAATGGGCTGCAGAATACGAGAAAAATCTTGACGATTATAATTCGATCATGGTAAAAGCATTGGCAGATCGTTTTGCTGAGGCTTTCGCCGAATATCTTCACGAGAGAGTACGTAAAGATTTCTGGGGTTATGATAAAGAAGAATCTTTGACCAATGAAGAATTGATCAAAGAAAATTATAAAGGAATCCGTCCGGCTCCGGGTTATCCAGCTTGTCCGGATCACTTGGAAAAACCAACGATTTGGAAGCTTTTGGATGTTGAAAAACAAATCGGAGTAACCTTAACAGAAAGTATGGCGATGTGGCCGGCTTCTTCTGTTTCAGGATATTATTTTGGAAATCCAAAAAGCAGGTATTTTGGCCTCGGAAAAATCAAAGAAGATCAGGTTATAGATTACGCCAAACGCCGAAATGTACCGCTGGATTACGCAATGAAATGGTTAAATCCTAATATAGCAGACTAAATATAGTCATAAAGTCGAAAGTCAAAAGTCCGAGAGGAAAAGACTTTGGACTTTGGACTTTACAACTTTAAGACTTAAAATGAAAGTAACAGAACATATAGAAAACGCAAAAGGAAAAACATTATTCTCATTTGAAATTATTCCGCCTCAAAAAGGGAAAAGCATTCAGGAATTGTACGATAACATCGATCCGTTAATGGAGTTTAAACCGCCGTTTATTGATGTAACTACTTCGCGTGAAGAGTATATTTATATCGATCGCGGTAACGGACTTTTAGATAAAAAACTAACTCGTATGCGCCCGGGGACGCTTGGAATATGTGCTTCTATAAAACATAAATACAATGTAGACACGGTGCCACATTTACTGTGCGGCGGATTTACACAGGAAGAAACAGAATATATGCTGGTTGACTGTCATTATTTGGGAATCAACAATGTCATGGCACTTAGAGGTGATGCGATGAAGGACGAACAATCTTTTGTTCCGAAAGCAGGCGGAAACCATTATGCAATAGATTTGGTGCGACAAATCAACGATTTGAATTGTGGGAAGTATTTGCACGAAGTTATGGATGTCGACAACAAAGCTGATTTTTGTATTGGCGTGGCTGGTTATCCGGAGAAACATTTAGAATCACCATCTTTACAGTCAGATTTAAAAAGATTAAAAGAAAAAGTAGATGCCGGTGCAGATTATGTGGTGACACAGATGTTTTTTGATAATTCTAAATATTTTGCTTTTGTAGAAAAGGCAAGAGAAATGGGAATTACAATTCCGATTATTCCCGGAATTAAACCTATTGCAGTGCAAAGACATTTACAGGTTCTGCCACAAATTTTCAGAATCGATTTACCGGAAGATCTAATCGATGCCGTTGATAAATGCAAAAATAACGCTGAAATCAAACAAGTCGGAATCGAATGGGCGATCCAGCAGTCATTAGAATTAAAGGCAGCCGGAGTTCCTTTTTTACACTATTATTCAATGGGTAAATCTGAGAATATTAGACAGATCGCGAGTCAGGTTTTTTAATTTGTAGTATAGAACTTTGTCAAAGTTTTAAACTTTGACAAAGTTATCTCAGTTGGAATTTGGATTTTGCTTAATTTAGAAGTTTAAATTTCATATTATGAAACAAGAAGAATTACAAGCAATTGCCTCTCAATTAAAGAATCCTTCCGGAGAAAAGGGAATAGAAATGGCCCATATGATGAACGAAACGAACATCAATATGATTAAACATTCCATTCAAAATCTAAATATTTCAAAAGAAAATAAAATTCTTGAATTGGGTCACGGAAATGCGGGACATGTAGAATTCTTATTCGAACAAGCGAAAGAATTGAAATATTACGGACTCGAAATGTCTGATTTAATGTTTCAGGAAGCCCGACAAATAAACAGAAATTTTGTTTCTCAAAAGCAAGCTTTCTTTTCGCTTTATGATGGAAATAAAATTCCGTTTGAAGACGAATCTTTCGATAAAGTATTCACAGTAAACACCATTTATTTTTGGCAGAAACCGGAAGAATTACTTGCAGAAATTTACAGAGTTTTAAAACCAGACGGCAATTTCTGCCTAACGTTTGCTGAAGAAAGTTTTATGAAAACGCTTCCTTTCACGCAATATGAATTTGAGCTCTATAGTACCGAGAAGGCACAGGATTTAATTGGCAAATCGGCTTTTAAAATTGTTTACAAAGAAACGCAGACTGAAAAAGTAAAAAGCAAAACCGGTGAATTGGCGGACAGGGCTTTTACAACTATTGTTTTAGAGAAATCTTTCAAATCATTTTAATTTGCTGCTACATTTATTAGCAAATTTTCAGCACTTTCATTGTGGTTTCTAAATTGTAAAAATATGGAAGAAAAAAAAATCAATTTTCTACAAAGTTACAGCAGTATTTTATGGCTTCTTGGAGGTATAATAATAGGAAGTGTTTTTGGATTACTATTCAAAGAAAAAGTTGAGGTTATAAAACCAATCGGAGATATTTTCCTGAATTTGCTTTTCACAGCGATAATTCCTTTAATATTTTTTACAATCGGTTCTTCAATCGCTAATTTAGAACGAACAGAAAAACTGGGAAAACTTTTCGGCATAATGCTTTTAGTTTTCCTTTCTACACTTCTGATATCTGCAATTGTAATGATTGTTGCAGTTTATCTATTCCCGATTCATCAGGATATGATAATTTCTAAAGTTCCGGTTGAAAATATTCAGTCCGGATCTGTTGGCGATCAGATTGCGCAATTGGTTACTACAAATGATTTTTTTGAACTGCTTTCGCGAAAAAGCATGCTGGCATTAATTATCTTTTCTTTTTTAATTGGTTTTGCGACATTGCAATCGGGTGAAAAAGGAAATGCTTTTAAAAGTTTTCTGGACTCCGGAAATGAAGTCATGAAGCAGCTTTTGAATATTATAATGAAATTTGCACCAATTGGGTTAGGCGCTTATTTTGCTTATCAGGTTGGCGTCTTTGGACCGCAATTGTTCGGAATTTATGCAAAACCTTTAGGTGTTTATTATGCTGCCTGCGTATTCTATTTCTTTACCTTCTTTAGTTTATATGCAATTGTCGCAGGCGGGAAGAGAGCTTTTAAAGTCTTTTGGAGTAACAATATCGCACCATCTCTAACTGCAATTGGTACTTGCAGCAGTATTGCTACGATTCCTGCCAATCTGGATGCGGCTCAAAAAATGGGAATTCCGTCTCATGTCCGTAATTTGGTAATTCCGCTTGGGGCGCCATTACATAAAGACGGTTCAAGCATGTCATCTATTTTAAAAATTACTTTTTTGTTTGCCATGTTTGGAAAAGATTTCACAGAACCTTCAACCATACTTTTGGCATTAGGAATTACCGTAATTGTTTCAATTGTTGAAGGCGGAATACCAAACGGAGGTTATATAGGCGAAGTTCTGGCGATTACTGTTTACGGTTTCCCGATGGAGCAGGCCTTGCCGGTTGCAATGATTCTTGGAACTTTGGTTGATCCCATTGCAACTTTATTAAACGCCAACGGCGATGTCATTTCTTCTATGCTGGTTTCGAGATTTTCTGAGAAAACGAAATGGTAGCTTTGTAGAAGAATTTCAATTCTCTAATTCCAAATCTTTTTTTGTCAGCGCATTCTCGTGAGAATAAATAATATGTAAACTTATGAATTCAATATTACAACAAGATCTAAACGATTTCGAAAATATATTAGAAAAAACGAAACAGCAGGGAATTGATTATCTAAATGATATTCATAACATTCCCACTTCTCAAAATTATACGATTGATTACAGAAGACAATTAAATGAATTAGGTTTGGGTTCCATTGAAGCTCTACAGGAATTCAATCAAAGATTAGCACCTTTAATGGTTGCCTCTTCGGGTCCGAGATATTGGGGATTTGTAACAGGAGGCTCAACTCCTGCGTCTATTGTTGGCGATTGGCTGGCGACCATTTACGATCAGAATCCGCAAGCCGTGAAAGGGCAGGGAGGAACATCGACTTTGATAGAATTGGAAACTATTAATCTTTTGCTCCAATTGTTAGACTTACCGGATTCTTTCTTGGGCGGATTTGTAACCGGAGCAACTATGTCAAATTTTACTTGCATAGGCGTAGCCAGACAATGGTTTGGAAAACAATTTGGAAAAGATTTTGCAAAAAACGGAATTTCTGAGAAAATTAATATTCTCACGGCAACACCTCATTCGTCTTCCATTAAAGCACTTTCTATGTTGGGAATTGGAAGCCAAAATTACACTGTTGTAAAAACAATAGAAGGCAATCGAGAAGCACTAGATATTGCTGACTTAGTACGAAATATTCAGGCATTAAAAGGAGAACCTTTTATCTTGATTTCGAGCGCCGGAACAGTAAATACTGCTGATTTTGATGATTTTGAAGCCATTTTAAAACTGAAGGAAAAATATAATTTCTGGTGGCATATTGATGCTGCTTTTGGAGGTTTTGCTGCAGTTTCCAATAAATACAAACATTTGATTGAAGGCTGGCAAGGTGCCGACAGTATTACAATAGACTGTCATAAATGGCTGAATGTTCCTTACGAAAGCGCATTTTATTTGGTTAAAAAAGAGCATATTAATCTGCAGATTGAAACTTTTCAGAATTCGAATGCGCCTTATTTAGGAGATCCGTTAGAAAACTTTAATTATTTAAATGTAGTTCCGGAAAACTCAAGAAGATTGCGGGCACTTCCGGTTTGGTTTTCGCTTAAAGCGTATGGAAAAGAAGGCTTTTGCAGCATTGTAGAAAACAATACGCAATTGGCATTGATTTTTGGAAACGAATTAATAGAAGAAGGAAACTTTGAACTTTTAGCCCCAATTCGATTAAATAATGTTTGTTTTACCTTAAAAGGAGAATCCGGTCAGGAGAGGGTAAGTCAGTTTTTAATAAAGCTTAACGATACGGGAAAGGTATTTATGACACCAACAGTTTATAAAAACCGAAAAGGAATCAGGGCTTCGTTTGTAAATTGGAGAACTACAGAAGAAGATGTCATACTGGTCATAAAAGAAATGAAAGCTGTTCTGGAAGATATGGTAGTATAAAATATTATTTTCGTAATGAGTAAAATCAGCAAATAATCTATATGATGAATTTTCCAATTATTATAGGAATTACTTCTGGGGCTGCTTTTTTGTTGGGGTTTCTGCTTATTGCTCATCCCCGAAAAGTAAATATAATGGCAAACAGATATCTCGGCTTATTTGTAATAACGGTTGGTCTCGCGCTGACAGAAATACCGTTATTTCATGAGAAATTTCAAGTTCAACATTCAAAATTATTTGAGATAATTGGCTTGGTTCGATTTCTCACGGCACCTTTTCTCTATATAAGTATAATGTATTTTACTTCTGTACATAAAAAATTTAATAAGAAGATGATATTGCATTTTTTGCCCTTTCTGGTATTTGCCCTTTTTAGATTCCCTTTTTTTATAACAGGCAAAAATTTCGAATTTAATTATGAAACCGGTCGTATTGTATTTTTTATACTGGGAACTGCATTGCCGCTACAGACTGTAATGTATTGGTTTTTATCATTTTGGAGGTTGGAAAAGCATATTAAGAATATACGGAATTTTTCATCCGATACAGCAACTATAGATCTCCTCTGGCTGCGGTCATTTTTGTTGGTAATAGTACTAATCGTAGTAAGCTGGCTTAATCTTGTGTTTTTTAATGTGACAGAATTAATACAATTTACGCCTTTTATATATTTGATAAGTTTGTTTTTTCTGGCTTACTTTTCTCTACAGCAAAAAGAAATTTTTGATGTTCATAAAGAAGATTCTGAAGATGTAAAGGAAAGCATAAAAGATAAAAAAGAAACCCCAAAAAGACTTTCAGAATCAAGACTGGCAGAATTGAATCTGCAATTGCAAACATCCATGAACGAGTGGAAGTTGTATTTAGACAATCAATTAAATCTGCCTGCTTTAGCAAAAAGTATCAATGCGAGCTGTAATGATACATCGTTTGCTATTAATGAATTGTACGGCGATAATTTCTACAACTTTGTCAATAAATACCGGATAGAAGAAGCAAAGAAATTATTGCTTTCTACCCGATACAATCAGTTGAATATTCTTGGAATTGCGTATGAGTCAGGATTCAATTCCAAAACGACATTCAATACTACATTCAAAAAATATACAGGTTGTTCTCCGCGTGAATTTTTAAAAGCAAATGCAGTTGTTACAGAAGAAAACATATAAAAAGAAGTTCGCCTGCATACATTGGAACATTTGGTTTGTGATTAATATTCAAATTTGGGACCTATAAACTCAAACCAGAAACACATGTCAGAACAGTCAAATTTCGAATTTTTTACTTCTTTAGGAAAGAAAATTTTAGCCGCCTTAATTTTTGGACTCGAATTTTCAGCTTTATTTTTACTTCTCGGCAACGGAGGAAATATTCCGTGGCTGCCACCGGTTCTCGTTTTTTCCATAATTGGAATTTCGCTTGCGGCATCAATCGTTTTTCCTTTTATATGGCACTGGAGGGAAAGAAAAGAAAAAACCAGTTCCCAAAAGATTTATGGATTTTTATACGGTGCAATACGTTATTGTACAGCTTTTAATGTCATGGCTTTTGGCTGGAAAAAGTTTTACGGACTTCAGTTTATTGTACCGTCTGAAATCGCCAAAATCCCCATGAATCAACAGAGCGGCGAATGGCTCACCTGGTTCTATTTTGGCTATTCGCCAGCTTTTGGAATTATAATAGCCTTGATTCAAATTGTTGGAGGCATCATGTTGTTATATAGAAAAACGCTCCTTGCCGGAACAGTAATTTTATTTTCTCTGCTTTTAAATCTAACTTTAATCAACATTTTTTATGATATGAATGCCGGTGCTTTAATGCAGTCGGTATTGCTTACTATCGGGGTTATGTATTTAATGTTATTAGATTATAAACGACTGGTGGATTTCTTTTTTAGAACCAAATCTATTCTGCCTTCGATAACAATCAATAATTTGTTTTTAAAAAATGTGCTTAGATTTTCTGCAGTTTTACTCTCGTTATTATTCACGATATATTTAAAGAAAATAATGGTATAAAAATAAAGCTCATTTGTTGTCAAATGAGCTTATTAGTTTTATAAAATGGAACTTATTTCGTGATTTCCCTAAAAACGGCTTCCAGATTTTTATTTTTCTGATTTAATTGTAATGTTTTTAAACCATTTTCAGTAGCAAAATCAAAAATGGCAGGGCGCATATCTTTTTCTGTAATAAAAGTCAGTTCCCAGATCATGTCATGCGTATTAACATACGATGAAATATTTTCAAGCTTAGCCAAAAGTTGTTCCTCAACTTTGTAATCAAACTCAACTTCAATAACTTGCTCTTTATTTGCAGATACTAAATGGTTCAATTTATTGTCTGCAACGATTTGTCCTCTGTCAATAATTATGACACGATCACAGATGGCTTCAACTTCCTGCATAATATGTGTCGATAAAAAAACTGTTTTATCTTTTCCGGCATTTTTAATGACGTTGCGAATTTCCATTAACTGATTCGGATCCAGACCCGTAGTTGGTTCGTCCAAAATTAAAACGTCAGGATTATGGAGTAAAGCATTTGCCAGACCAACGCGCTGGCGGTATCCTTTAGAAAGCTGACTAATCTTTTTATGGCTTTCCGGTGTCAGTCCTGTCAGTTGAATTACTTCTTCAATTCGGGATTTTGAAACCTTATAAACATCAGCATTAAATGCCAAATATTCACGCACATACAAATCCAGATACAACGGATTATGCTCGGGAAGATAACCAATAGAACCCTGAACCGCTTTTTGATTTGTCATGACATCGTGACCATTTACAAGGGCTACGCCTTCATCTGCCAATAAATAAGTGGTCAAAATTTTCATTAAAGTTGATTTTCCGGCTCCGTTTGGTCCTAAGAATCCTACGATTTCTCCCTTCTCAATTTTAAAAGAAATTGAATTTAATGCTTTTTGTGTGCCGTAACTTTTTGATATGTTGTTTACTTCTATCGACATGAACTTTTTATTTGCTACAAAAGTAAAGAGAAATCGCTTTGATTACTACATTTTATGCTCTAAAGAATTTCTTAAAAAAATTAAGAGTCTCGTTCTTCACGGCATTGTTGTTGTTAAAGGAAACTTAAATTTTAAAAAATCCCAAAAATGAAAAAAATTTTAGTGATGGCTGCTTTAGCTATCTGCAGTTTTGCAAATGCACAAAAAGGAACAGTTTTAGTTGGTGGTAACATTGGTTACACTTCTGAAACTGTAGATTACAATGTTGGAGAAACAAAATCTAATGAATTTAGTTTTTCTCCAAAAGTAGGTTACCAGTTTCATGACAACTGGACTGTAGGAGGTGAGTTTACTGTTGCTTCTTCAAAAGACGATCAGGGTGCAAATGAATACAAAACCAATACTTCAAAATTTGGAGCATTTGTACGTTACACAATGCCATTAAGCCAGACTTTTGCTGTTTTTGCAGATTTAGGAGCTGGTTTTCAGAACAGAACTGAAAAATCTTATGTTGGAGCTAATTATTCAAAAGATAAGGCAGACGGAATGTACATTGGTGTAGTTCCTGCACTTTTCATCAACATGCAAAAAGGTTTTGGTTTAAACTTCAGCATTGGAGGTTTAGGTTATGATACTTTAAGCTATGACAATAATGGTCCTGATGTTAGCAGATTTAACTTCAACTTCGGTCAGACATTTAATATCGGAATTTCTAAAAACTTCTAATCTTAAGTTTTATACATTCAATTTCAGAAAGCACTCCATTTGGAGTGCTTTTTTTTTTTATTTAAAAAATAAAAAATAATACAATATTTTGTCCTATTGTGATACTATTTAATTCGATAGAGTCTATTTTGTTTTTCGGTTCAATATAATTTTGCGTAACCAAATTATTAAATAAAAGCGCCATGAAAATTAGAAATATCGAAAGAGAAGAAATAATCAGAGAGAATATGATTACCAAAGTAATATGGTTTGTTTTAGGATTTATAGTTTCATTTATTCTTTGTAAACTTTTTTAAATTAAAAAAATAATGACAACAGCAGTGAAACCGAATTTAATAATACTCATTTTCGGTTTCACGTGTTGACATAAAAAAAAATATCTATTTTAATAATTATCCAACCGGATGTTCCACAGCTGCTCTCATCTCCTGAGCAGCAGAAACCATCTCAATTAAAGCTTTTTTAGTTTCGTCCCAGTGGCGTGTTTTTAAACCGCAATCTGGATTTACCCATAATTGATCGATCGGAATAACGGCCGAAGCCTTTTCTAACAACCGAACCATTTCTGCGCTTGAAGGAACTCGGGGTGAATGAATATCGTAAACGCCGGGACCAATTTCGTTTGGATATTTAAAATTCGCAAATGCGTCTAAAAGTTCCATTTGCGAACGCGAACATTCAATCGTTATTACATCGGCATCCATATCTGCAATATTCTGAATGATATCGTTAAACTCACTGTAACACATGTGTGTATGAATTTGCGTATCGTCCTGAACACCGCTCGCAGAAATTCTAAAAGCCCGAACGGCCCAGTCCAGATAGTTAGCCCATTCTTCTTTTCGTAAAGGCAAACCTTCGCGAATCGCAGGTTCATCAATCTGAATGATTTTAATTCCGGCTTTTTCTAAATCGACAACTTCATCACGAATCGCCAGGGCAATCTGCGTACAAGTTTCAGAACGAGGCTGATCGTTACGTACAAACGACCATTGCAAAATCGTAACAGGCCCTGTCAGCATTCCTTTTACCCATTTTGGAGTTAAAGATTGTGCATATTCCGACCACCTTACTGTCATTGGTTGTGGTCGCGAAACGTCTCCGTATATTACAGGCGGTTTTACGCAACGGCTTCCGTAGCTTTGCACCCAGCCGTTTTTGGTAAATGTAAATCCTGCCAGTTGTTCTCCAAAGTATTCCACCATATCATTTCGTTCAAATTCACCGTGAACCAAAACATCAATTCCTGTTTCTTCCTGAAAACGAATCGTAGCTTCTGTTTCTTTTTCGATTAAGTTGTTGTATTCAGCAGCAGATAATTCTCCTTTCTTGAATTTTGCCCTCCAGCTGCGTACTTCGGCAGTCTGAGGAAAAGATCCAATAGTTGTAGTTGGGAATAATGGAAGATTTAAGGCTTCGGTCTGGCTTTTTCTTCTAATGTCAAACGTACTTTTTCTTTTATCGTCTGAAGCAGAAATATTCGCTACACGATTTTTAACTTCATAATTGTGAATTAATTTTGAAGTCTTGCGATTTTCATTGGCAATTACATTTCTTTCAAAATCCACAGAATTTTTCACATCAGTTTCATTAGAAGCAAATTGTTTCAAAAGCACAATTTCGTTTACTTTTTGTTTTGCAAAAGCCAGCCATTGTTTGATCTCCGGCGTTAAGGTTTCGTCGTTCGTCTCTAAATCCAAATCACACGGACTATGAATTAAAGAACACGAAGGCGAAATCAGAATTCGGCTTTCGCCTAAGGCATCAGTTGCTTTTTTAATTATTTCTAAAGACTTTCTAAAGTCATTTTTCCAGATATTTCTTCCGTCTACAACTCCCAGCGAAAGATTTACATTGGAAGCCAATTTTCCGGATTCTAAAATATCATTCAATTGCAAAGGGCAACGAACTAAATCCAGATGAAAAGTATCAACAGGAAGCGCTAAAGCTGTTTCCAGATTTTCTCCAAAACAGTCAAAATAATTTGCCAGGACAATTTTTAATTTCGGGAAACGAATGTTGATTTCATAGTACACTTTCGTGAAAGCGTTACGCTCTTTCTCGCTGAGATTTAAAGCCAGAAAAGGTTCATCAAGTTGAATATATTCCGCATTTTCTGCTTGTAATTTTTCAAGGATTTCAAAATAAACGGGAAGTAAATTATCCAACAGATCGATTCGGTCAAAACCTTCTTCTTTTTCTTTTCCTAAAAGTAAATAAGAAACCGGTCCGATCAAAACCGGTTTGGTCTTAATTCCCAAATCATTGGCTTCTTTAAATTCACTGATTATTTTTTCAGAAAACAATTCAAATTTCTGATCTTTAGTAAATTCAGGAACAATATAATGGTAGTTGGTATCGAACCATTTTGTCATTTCCATTGCTACAACATCCTGTCCGTCCTTTTGAGAACCGCGCGCCATTGCAAAATACAAATCGAGGGAAGAATTAGATTTTGCTACTTCATGATAGCGTTTTGGGATTGCACCCACAGTCAGAGTCAGATCCAAAACCTGATCATAAAAAGAAAAATCATTAGACGGAATTAAATCTACGCCCGCCTGAGATTGTAAATGCCAATTTTTATGGCGAATATCTTTTCCGGCTTTAATAAGTTCATCGGCAGAAATTTTTCCCGCCCAATACAGTTCAGATGCTTTTTTTAATTCTCTGTTACTGCCAATTCTTGGGTAACCCAGGTTGTTTGTTTTCATTTTTGAGTCAGTATTTTTTACTGAGCAAATTTACGTTCTTGGTTTTTATAACTTATATTTGAGGCTTATTTCAGTAAAATGTGTTTTATATGTAATATTTAAAAGATTTTATTACTGTGAATGTGTTTTTAATCAACCTTTAGCCGTAAAAAAAACTATGGAAAACTTAGATAAAACCGACTTACTGATCCTGAAACATCTTCAGGAGAACTCTAATATCAATACAAAAGATCTTGCAGGAAAATTATTTCTAACGGTTACTCCGGTTTACGAACGTATAAAACGATTGGAACGAGACGGATACATTACGAAATATGTGGCTCTTTTGGATAAGAAAAAAATGAATCGCGGAATGACTGTTTTTTGTAATGTTCGCTTAAAAGAACATGCCAAAAATGTCGGAAGTAATTTTGTAAAAGATATTGTTGCACTTCCTGAGATTATAGAATGTTATAATATTGCCGGCGATTACGATTTTATGCTAAAGATTTTAGTGCAGGATATGGCGAGTTATCAGGATTTTGTAATGAATAAATTGTCGACCATAGAAAACATCGGAAACACTAACAGTATTTTTGTAATGGGAGAGATCAAACATAGCACTGCATTAGAGTTCTGATTTTAATTCTAATTGTAGTTTTTATACAACGTTTTCGTGAATTTATTTTGTGTTTTTAATAGAAACACGATAAAAATCACGTTTTCTGCAAATTTCGACTTATAAATTTGTAAGGCGCATATTAAATATATCGTCTTATGATAAAAATAAATAAATGGGTTATTGCATCAGCCGGAATGTTATTGCAATTATCAATAGGTTCTATTTATGCTTACAGTGTCTGGATTAATCCTATCCAGTTAATTAATGGGTGGGATGCACACCAATTAAAATTATCCTTTAGCTTAGCCATTTGCTTTTTAGGACTTACCGCTGCTTTTATGCAAAAGTTTGTTCGAAAATTTGGCCCTAAAAAAGCAGGATTAATTGCTGCTTTATTTTTTGGTGTTGGATTAATGGGCAGCGGATTTGCTATAGCAGAAAAATCCCTACCCCTATTCTATCTGTTTTACGGTGTAATAAGCGGCATTGGTTTGGGGTTTGGTTATATTACACCCATTTCGGTTGTTGTAAAATGGTTTCCTGAAAAACCGGGATTTGCGGGAGGGTTGGTAATTATGTCGTTTGCCTTGGGCTCGATATTGGCTTCCCGCATTATTTTACCACTAACAGAATCAATTGGAGTTTCACATAGTTTTTATCTTCTGGGATTGGTTTATTTTGCAATCATGGTTTTAGCCTCATTGTGTCTTTCGCTTCCTTTTTCAGCAGTTTCTACAGGGGACGATTTAAAAAACAATTCTCCAGTCGCGTTAAAAGAATTATTAACAGATTTTCGTTTTTATAGTCTTTGGCTAATGTTATTTTTAAATACGACCTGTGGGATTGCCTTAATTTCTATTGCAGCGCCAATGGCAAAAGATATAATTCATATTAATGATCAGCAAGCCATTAATTTTGTTGGTTTCATTGGCTTTTTCAATGGATTTGGCCGGTTGTTTTGGTCCAGTATATCGGATAAAATTGGTCGCTGGTATACCTTTTTTACATTTTTTGCTATTGGCGCCTTCTGTTTTATTATGCTAAGTCAGACCCATACTCCAATTGTATTCCAGATTATGGTATTTATTATTATAAGTTGTTACGGAGGAGCATTTGCGGCAATGCCCGCTTTTGTTAAAGATCTTTACGGGCCTTATAAAATGAGTACTCCATTTGGTTTTATATTAATTGCCTGGTCTGCTGCGGCCTTCGTTGGTCCGGGATTAATTTCTCTTACTAAAAATTATTCGTTGATCTTTTATTTGTTTGCCGGGATTTTGAGTTTGACTGCAATAATGTGCCTAATGGTAAGATCAAAACTTATTTCACGAAAATAGTTGTCATTTTTATAAAAATAAACTCTAAATCTGATTATTATCATGTTTTTGTCTGAACAAAGCCTCGAAATTTGATGATATAATAAACGCAATTAAATTATTTTGAGTTATGAAAGCAAATGTAGAAAAAAAGGTATTTACGTCAGGAAAATGGGAATCATCAGTAAATGTTCAGGATTTTGTATTAAAAAACATTACACCTTATGAAGGAAACTCTTCTTTTTTATCCGGACCATCAGTAAAAACTACCAATTTGTGGAATATCTGTAAGGAAGCTTTACTAAAAGAACGAGTGAATAATGGATGTTCGGCAATTGATGTGGAAACGATATCAACTATAAATGCATTTAAGCCGGGTTATATAAAAAAAGAAGACGAAGTAGTTGTTGGTTTACAGACAGATGAACTGTTAAAGAGAGCCATGAAACCTTTTGGAGGAATTAAGCTGGTAGAATCTGCAGTAAAAGAAAGAGGATTAAAAGTGTCTGATCGTGTTACCGATATTTTTAACTATGCTAAAAATCATAACGAAAAAGTTTTTGACGCTTATGATAAAGAAATTAGAGAGTATCGTTCTAAACATATATTGACAGGTTTGCCTGATAATTATGCGCGTGGACGTATTATTGGTGACTTCCGCCGTATGGCTTTGTACGGAGTTAATCAGCTTATTGCTTTTAAAAAAGAAGATCATAATAAAGTTGGCGGCGAAATGACCGAGCATAAAGTTCGTTTGCGCGAGGAAATAGCGTCACAGATTAGTGCCTTACAAGACATGCTTATAATGGCGGCCGATTATGGTTTTGATATTTCTCTTCCTGCACAAAATGCAAAAGAAGCAGTTCAATGGGTTTATTTTGCTTATTTGGCTGCGGTGAAAGAGCAGGATGGAGCAGCAATGTCATTAGGAAATGTATCTTCATTCCTCGATATTTATATACAAAGAGATCTTGAAGAAGGATCGATTACTGAATCTGAAGCACAAGAATTAGTAGACCAGTTTGTAATGAAATTGAGAATGGTGCGCCATCTAAGACCTGGAGCCTACGATGAAATATTTGGAGGAGACCCCACCTGGGTAACAGAATGTATTGGAGGTATGTTTAATGACGGAAGAACGAAAGTAACCAAAACATCATTTCGATTTCTCCAGACATTATATAATTTAGGAGCATCTCCGGAACCGAATTTAACAGTTTTATGGTCAGAAGATCTTCCACAGGGATTTAAGGATTTCTGTGCGCAAGTGTCAATCGATACCTCATCAATTCAATATGAAAATGATGATTTGATGAGACCTAACAGAGGTTCTGATGATTACGGAATTGCTTGCTGTGTATCGCATCAGGAAATTGGCAAATCAATTCAGCACTTTGGGGCGCGAGCCAATTTACCCAAAGCATTACTGATTGCTTTAAACGGAGGGAGGGAAGAACGTGGCGGAGCATTGGTAATGAAAGATATTCCGTTTATACATGACGAAGTATTAGATTATAATGTGGTAAGCAATGTATTTAAACGTACTCTAAAGGAAGTGGCCAGAGTTTATGCCAAGTCTATGTATATTATTCATTATATGCATGATAAGTTTTATTATGAAAGAGCACAAATGGCTATGATTGATTCTGATCCGCATATAGACATCGCTTATGGGGCAGCAGGAATTTCTATAATTGCCGATTCGTTATCTGCAATTAAATATGCTAAAGTAAAACCAATTAGAAATGAAAACGGAATTACAGTAGATTTTAATATAGAAGGCGATTATCCTAAATTTGGAAATGACGATGACAGAGTAGATTCTATTGCTCAGGAAATAACGGCTTTCTTTATCGGAGAACTTAGAAAACATACTGCATATAAAAATGCAACACCAACTCTTTCATTATTGACGATTACGTCTAATGTCATGTACGGAACCAATACAGGAGCAACTCCCGACGGACGTAAAGATGGTGAGTCTTTTGCACCGGGAGCCAACCCAATGCATGGACGTGATTGCAGCGGCGCAATTGCTTCATTAAATTCTGTCGCAAAACTGAATTACAATGATGCGCAAGATGGTATTTCGAATACTTTTTCCATGATTCCGAAGTCACTTGGAGATACAAGAGAAGAACAAGTAACCAATTTAGTGCATGTAATAGATGGTTATTTTAAACAAATGGCCCATCATTTAAATGTAAATGTATTAAATCGCGAAACCCTTCAGGATGCTTATAATCATCCTGAAAATCATCCACAACTTACCATAAGAGTTTCGGGTTATGCTGTTAATTTTGTGCGATTATCAAGAGCACATCAGTTAGAAGTTATAGCGCGTACTTTTCACGAAGCTATGTAAAAGTGGCCAGAAAAGAATCAGATATGGGCTGGCTAATTTTTGGCTAGCCTATTTTTATTATTTTTCAACTCTTATTTTTTAAACCATGTATTTTCAATTACAAGATATTGAAGCTGCTAAATTAAATATTGATGATCCTGATCATTTAAGAATACATTCTCTTGAAACTTTTGGCACTCATGATGGTCCTGGTATCCGAATGGTGGTATTTGCACAAGGATGTCAGTTTAGATGTTTATATTGTCAAAACCCTGATACATTAGATGTTAAAGCGGGTTCCTTAGTAGAAATAGAAGAATTAGTAAAAAGAGCCGTTCGGCAGAAAAGTTACTTCGGTAAAACGGGCGGAGTTACAGTTTCCGGCGGAGAACCTTTGCTTCAAAGAGACAAGTTGCTTCATTTTTTTAAATTACTGCATGAAAAAGGAATTAATACCTGTCTGGACACCAACGGAAGACTAAATAACAAACAGGCACAGGAACTTTTTGATAATACCGATCTTTTGTTGCTGGATGTCAAACATATTAATGATGACATCCATCATAAGCTTACAGGAGTCAGTAATAAAACGACATTAGATGTGGCAGCCTATAGGGAATCTACCAGAAAGCCAATGTGGTTAAGATATGTTTTAGTTCCGGGATGGACAGACCAGCCGCAATACCTGGAAGAATGGGCACAGCACTTTACCAATTATAAAACAGTTGAACGTGTGGAGATTATTCCGTTTCACCAGCTCGGATCTCAAAAATGGGAATTACTTAATATGCCTTATACTCTTAAAGATACTGCCGGGCCTACAGCCGAAAGTAAAGCAGAGGCATTCGCAATTTTTAGCCAATATTTCAAAAATGTCATACTCAAGTAGAAAATTTTGTGTAGTCTGAATACGCAGGAGCCTTATCTTTTAAATAGTATATTTTTGTTGAATGAAATCCTAAATAAAACGTATTTTTGACGCTTAGATGAAAATCTTTAATCTATCACGTCCTGAAGCATCGGGGTCCGGACTTAAATCTAAAATACAAAAATGAACTGGGAACAACTTTTATCACTTAAAAAGCAGGGAGACACGGGCAAAAGATTGCGTATAGAACAAGATGACACCCGTTTAGGTTTTGAAGTCGATTATGACCGAATTATATTTTCTTCCGCTTTTAGAAGTTTACAGGATAAAACGCAGGTTATTCCACTTTCCAAAACCGATTTCGTGCACACCCGTTTGACTCATAGTTTAGAAGTTTCGGTTGTAGGGCGTTCACTTGGGCGTTTGGTTGGGAAAAAAATCATCGAAAAATATCCGTATTTAAAAGAAGTTCATGGTTATCATATGAATGATTTCGGTGCGATTGTAGCCGCTGCATCTTTGGCACACGATATCGGAAATCCGCCTTTTGGGCATTCCGGTGAAAAAGCAATTGGCGAATATTTCTCAATTGGTAAAGGGCAGCAGTACAGAAATCAGCTGACAGATAAACAATGGCAGGATTTAATTGATTTTGAAGGAAATGCTAACGGCTTTTCGGTCTTGACAGCGAGTCGTCCGGGAATCGATGGCGGACTGCGTATTTCTTACGCAACTTTGGGCGCTTTCATGAAATATCCCAAAGAAAGCCTTCCTAAAAAACCAACCAATAATATTGCGGATAAAAAATACGGTTTCTTTCAGTCAGACAAATTGTTTTTTGAAGAAGTAGCCAAAGATATGGGAATGATTGCTAATAAATCTGAAGGAGATATTGGCTTTGAAAGACATCCGCTGGCCTACTTGGTTGAAGCGGCAGATGATATTTGTTATACAATTATTGACTTTGAAGACGGAATTAATCTTGGTCTGGTTTCTGAAGATTTTGCGTTAGAATATTTAATTAAACTGGTAAAAGATAATATTGGAGTTTCTAAATACAAATCGTTAACAACAAAAGAAGATCGCATTTCGTATTTAAGAGCATTGGCAATCGGAACTTTAATTACCGATGCAGTAGATGTATTTATCGAAAATGAAGAAGCTATCCTTGCCGGCCATTTCCCTTTTGCTTTAACAGACAAAAGTAAATACAAAGCACAGATGGATGATATTATCAAATTGAGCGTTGAAAAAATTTATCAAAGCCGGGAAGTCATAGAAAAAGAAATAGTAGGTTATCAGATTATACAAACCCTGCTGGATAAATTTATTACCGCTTTCAATAATAAATATGATGGCACGGCTTCAAACTACGATAAACTGATTTTGAAAATGCTGCCTGAAAAACATCATTTAGACAAAGGCAATTTGTACGAACGTTTATTGCACATTTGTCATTATGTTTCATTGTTAACAGACGGAAATGCGCTTGAGTTGTATGAAACGATCAAAGGACAAAAAAAGCGTTAAGTAAGTTTTTCGCTTTAATAAAAAAAAGCTTCTTTTAGAATTTCTAAAAGAAGCTTTTTTTTATTTTGATGATTTTATTATTTAAAAGCATAAACCAGACCTACACCAAGAACCTGTCTTAACTGCATTCTCGGTCCGTCATTGACTTGCGTTGTATTGCCTGTAGAAGGATCAACAACGTCTTTTTTAGTTTTAATATCGTCATCATAAATTAAATGGAGGCCAATATTTGCTTTTACGTAGGCATTCACAACCAGATCCAGACGCGTGTCATAATCGATATCAACATTTCCAAATTTATTGAGATAATCGGTATACAGACTTAAACGGTTTTCATAAAAAACATTTTTATAGATTTCGTTTTTCATGTAAGCCGTAAAAAGTATACCAAATTCGGCTTTTACCTTCTGACCTTCTTCAATTAAAATTTGTTGAGTAGGGTCCAGCGGATCAGTTGCATAAACGGCTTTTTTAACCCCGAAAGAACCTTGATTAGCCAGATATTGATCCAGTACTAAAGTGGTTTTTAATGTAATCGGAGAGAAATAAAACACCCTGTTCTTTTGTTTGTTTGCATTCTCAGCTCCAGCTCCCAGAAATATATAAGCCGGTGCAAAAGGTTTGGAAATGGCAACATCTCTGTTTGGATAGTTATAACCATTTGTAAATTGTGTATTGAAGTTTAACTTAGAAGAATAATACCAATTTGAAGCCGTATCCTTTCTGAAACCATAAGTCGAATTAAATTGAAAAGCATCGTCTGTTTTTCTTAATTCGGTTCCGTCTTGTTTATTTAAACCATATTTAACTATAAGTTCGTTTACCCATTTATGATTTTTCTTAGCGTAAGTTCTTCCAAACTCGCCTTTAAACAAACCTGAAATAGAACTTGTTCCCCCGGCGCTCCAGTTTACAAAAGCAATTTCAGAAATATCAAACCCAAGCTGATTCTTTTTTGACCAGTTAGAAGGCGGTTTCGGTGCCTGATTAGGACTCAGGGTGGTTTGGATAATCTGGGCAAAGTTATTAGAAGTACTCAAAAGCAACAGCAGCAAAAGGGTAGAACGCAATAATTTCATTTTGGTAATTTTTTTTTTGGTGTTGCAAAATAATTATTTTGAACCGTTAGAAAAAAGATTTATTAAACTTTTAACGTCAATCGCACACAATTGTTGTAACTCATTAACTGTTCCGTGTTCCATAAATTGGTCAGGAACACCCAAAATTTCAATCGTATTTTTGAAATTATGAGCTGCTGCAAACTCTAAAATGGCACTTCCAAAACCGCCGGTTTTAACGCCGTCTTCGATGGTAATAATCTTATCAAAAGTTGAAAAAATATAATTTAATGTATTGATGTCTAATGGTTTAATAAAACTAAAGTTGTAATGGGCGATGTCGATGGAATGAGTTGATTTTTCCAGTGCTTCAATAACATTATTTCCAATTGTTCCGGCCGACAGAACCGCAATTTTTGTACCATCTTTTAAGCATTTTGCGGCGCCTAAAATTATTTTTTCATAATGTCCGAAATTTTCTACTTCCCAATTTGGCAGGACTCCGCGACCTCTTGGATAACGAATTGCAATAGGATGATTTAAACCCAATTGAGCAGTATACAAAATATTTTGGAGCTCGATTTCGTTTAACGGGGCATAAATAATCATATTCGGAATAGAACGTAAATAAGCAATATCAAAAACGCCATGATGTGTTGCACCATCTTCACCAACCAGACCTGCGCGGTCCAGACAAAAAATAACAGGTAAATTTTGCAGCGCCACATCGTGAATAACCTGATCGTAAGCCCTCTGCAAAAATGTCGAATAAATATTGCAATATACCATCATGCCCTGCGTTGCCATTCCTGCGGCAAGTGTTACGGCGTGTTGTTCGGCAATTCCCACATCAAAAGCGCGATCCGGTAATTCGTCCATCATAAACTTTAACGAACTTCCGGAAGGCATGGCAGGTGTGATTCCGATTATTTTCTCATTTTTTCTGGCTAAATCTAAAATCGTTAGTCCAAAAACATCCTGATATTTCGGAGGAAGATTTTCTTCTGGTTTTAAATGGATTTCTCCCGTTAAGGCATCGAATTTTCCGGGAGCATGATATTTAACCTGATTTTCTTCGGCCTGCTGTAAGCCTTTTCCTTTTGTAGTAACAATATGAAGAAATTTAGGGCCTTTTATGTTTTTTAAACGATTCAGTTCCTGAATTAAAAGAGGAAGATCATGGCCGTCAATGGGACCCGAATAATCAAAATTCAGTGATTTGATCATGTTATTTTTTCGGGGATTTTTCCCTTCTTTTACAGCAGTGAGGTATTTTTTAAGTGCGCCCACACTGGGGTCAATCCCAATAGCGTTGTCATTTAAAATTACCAGTAAATTGGCATCGGTAACTCCGGCATGATTGAGGCCTTCAAAAGCCATTCCGCTTGCAATAGAAGCATCTCCAATAACGGCAATATGCTGTTTGTCAAAATCACCTTTTAATTTAGAAGCAATCGCCATTCCTAGTGCGGCAGAGATAGAAGTTGAAGAATGCCCGACACCAAAAGTATCATAAATACTTTCGCTTCTTTTTGGAAATCCTGAAAGACCTCCAATCTGTCTGTTGGTATGAAAATTTTCCCGTCTTTCGGTCAGGATTTTATGTCCGTATGCCTGATGGCCAACATCCCAAACCAATAAATCTTCCGGAGTATTAAAAACGTAATGTAAGGCTATTGTCAGCTCTATAACGCCGAGACTTGCGCCCAAATGCCCTTCTTTTACAGAAACGACATCAATAATAAACTGACGCAATTCCTGAGCAACCTGAGTAAGCTGCCCTTCTTTTAAAAGACGTAAATCGGCTGGATTATATATGTTTGAAAGTAAATTGCTTTTCATTATAAGGTAAAAAGCAAATTTACGGTTTTAAATTTAATTTCCTTGAAGTGTATTATTTCAATAAAATAGGTACAGAATATTGCATTTTAAGTTTTTTTCCGTTCGATTCGCCTGGCTGCCATTTGGGACATACACTCAAAACTCTGATGATTTCTTTTTGCAAAGGTTCTTCAATAGCAGGAGAACATTCGAGAAATGATACAGTACCATTTTTTTCTACTGCAAAGGCCAGCGTAAAATTAAGTTTCCAATAACTTACGCCTTCCGGTTTTTTATATTCTTTCATAAAGAAGCTGTGAAATTGATCAATGCCACCCGGGAATTCTGCATTTTTAGGAGCTTGCTCCTTTTTAAGGGAAACATCTTCAGTTTCTACAGTTTCATTTCGTGAAGAATTACTTTTTTTAATTTTTGATTCTTCAATTGGTTTTATAAATTTAACCTGATCAACTTTTGGTGGAGGCGGAGGCGGAATAACAGCGTTCTTTGTCTCAGTTTCGTCAATTGCCGGCTCTCCAACTATTATATCATTAGTCGGAGTGAGGTCTGTAACAACTTCAACTTTATCTATCTTTTTCTTTTTCCCATCTTTATTTGCACAACTAAACAAGGTTGTTCCCATGGACACAAATAATGCCAACAAAAACATTTTAGAATAATTAGTCTGAGAATATAAAACCCGATCGGGAATCTGAATGGTAATGCTGTATAATTGCGAATTTTTAAATCTTCCGCAGATTTTTTCATTTTGATTTTGAATGAAATAATGCTGAACTTCGTAAGGAAGCATCGAAGTAAAATCAACAACCGTTTTAGCGCAGCTCAAACAAAAACGGCCGTTTTCATTTGGCGTCATTTTGTTCCAGTTTTCGTGGCACGGTTTGGGAATTGTGATTTTATGTTTATCATCCATAACTTTTATAATGGAATTTCGAATGTGAATGATGATCGAACAATACGTTTTTTTAATTTTCCCGGACTCCAATTGGGAGCAGTTTTTAAAATTTTTATAGCTTCTTTCCCTATTTCTATGGATGTGTTTTTCTCAATATTGAAATTACTAAGACTGCCATCTTCTTCAACAACAAAAACTATAAAGGCTTTTCCATAAAACTTTTTCATGTTTTTTGGAGCTTTAAAATTTTTAGCAAAAAAAGCATAGAATTTTTCCATTCCGATTTCCGGAACTGGCAGAACATCCAAATCGGTTGAATTATATATTGTATGATAATTAAAGCTTCCTGTCTGAATGGAGTTGGAAATAATAATGTTCCCTGTTGTAAATCCAGGATTAAGAAGGTCTTTTTTCTTTTTCTCTTTTTTTGATTCAATCTGGTGTCCGTAGCAAGAAGAAACATCTTCATTCTCATCTTGTTCTATGTTGTTAACAATCTCAATTTTATCAATTTTGTTTTTATTTCCATTATTATCTGCGCAGCTAAATAAGGTAGTTCCCATAGACACAAATAAAGCCAACAGAAACATTTTGGAATAATTGGTTTGAGAATATAAAACCCGATCGGGAATCTGAATAGTGATGCTTTCCAATTGCGTATTTTTAAATCTTCCGCAGATTTTTATATTTTCATTTTGGATGAAATAATGCTGAACTTCGTTAGGAAGCATCGAAGTAAAATCAACAACCGTTTTAGCGCAGCTCAAACAAAAACGACCGTTTTCATTTGGCGTCATTTTGTTCCAGTTTTCGTGGCACGGTTTGGGAATGGTAATTTTATGAGTTTTATCCATAAAGAGCTTTCAGCAAATAAATGTAATAAAAAATAACTTCTAAATCTTATTTTTGCAATTATGGAAAATCCTTTCACCGACGAATATTTTATGAAAAAAGCCCTGCAGGAAGCTGAAATGGCTTTTGATAAGGGCGAAATTCCTGTTGGAGCTATTATTGTAGTCGCCGACAAAGTAATTGCAAGAACACATAATTTAACCGAATTATTAAATGATGTTACGGCGCATGCTGAAATGCAGGCGATTACCTCTGCCGCAAATTTCCTTGGCGGAAAATATCTGAAAGATTGCACGCTTTACGTCACCTTAGAGCCTTGCCAGATGTGTGCGGGTGCATTGTATTGGAGCCAGATTTCTAAAATTGTTTTTGGTGCACGCGATGAGCAAAGAGGGTTTTTAACGATGGGAACAAAATTACACCCTAAAACTACCGTGGTATCCGGCGTTATGGCAAATGAAGCGGCTGATTTAATGAAACGTTTTTTTCTTGAAAGACGAAAATAAATTATCTGAATTGAGGCTCTTCTGATTCAAAACTTCAACAAAAGTTAAATAATTATTATTAGAGAATTTTCTTCTTAAAGCAGTCAAAAAATACTTTACATTTATCGCAATTTAATTTGTATTTTGCTGTTATCGCATATAACAGTAAATCTGTTAAATAAGAAGTTTATTAATCCATATAACTCTGGTAAAAGTGAAAGTAAAAGGGCTGTCTCTCGTATTTTTTGTGTTTTTTATTTTTCAATCCTGCGGACGCAAATCAGCTGCAGATTTCAATTCCGATTTTTCATTATTTAAAGATTACATTACCAGTTTTACAGGTGGAATTGTTTCTTCAGATTCTGATATTCGCGTGGTTTTGGCTTTCGATAAAAACGATTGGAAACCCAATCAGGAATTAGACGACGATTTGTTTGACATTTCGCCAAGCGTTCATGGAAAAGTCGTAGCGCTTTCCACTAATACCCTTGCTTTTATTCCCGAGAAAAAATTGGAACCGGGTACAGAATATCAGGTTACTTTAAATCTCGATAAACTGACGGCAATTCCCAAAGAGAAAGAAAAGGAACTTTCAAAATTCAATTTTACCGTTAAAACTGTAAAACAGGATTTTACAATAAATACCGAAGATATTCAATCTTACAGCAAAGAATATCAATACCTAAACTGTGTGTTGAAAACAGCAGATAATATTGACATTGAAACTGCTAAAAAATTGGTTGAAGCCAAACATAACGGAAATAATCTGAAAATTAAATTTGAAAAAAATTCCGGAACCGGTAAAGAATTTCGTTTTATAATCGATAGTATTCAGCGTCAGTCTGAAGCTTCAAATCTCGAAATTATTTATGATGGAAATGATTTTGATATTGATCAGAAAGGACAAATTGATTTTCCGATTACAGGCATTAATGAATTTAAAGTGGTAAAGGTCGAAGTTCCGGATGGAAATAATCAATCGGTTTTGATTAATTTTTCGGAACCTTTAGAAAAGGGACAGGATTTTAAAGGTTTGGTTTCCATTCAAAACACCAATAATTTAAAATTTTCAACTCAGGGAAATTTACTGAAAGTATATTTTACAAATCAGAATGCACCTAAAAAAGAAGAATCTGTGCCTGTTGTCGAAGAGCCTGTCGCTGTTGTGGTAGATTCTGCTTCCATTGCGGTAGATTCCGCTTCAGTTGTGGTTGATACAGTTGCAGTAGAAGACATTGTAGAAGTGGTTCCGGATGAAGAGCCTGAGCAAGTCATCACGGGCGAATTATTGTTGGAAGTTTTTCAGGGAATAGAAAGTCAGTACGGTAAAAAACTGGCAGAAAATTATAGTGAAAAAATCTCTTTTGATCAAATTAAACCCAATGTTCGATTTGTAAAGAACGGAACTATACTGCCAAGTTCAAACAATTTGAAATTGAATTTTGAAGCGGTAAATTTAAGTGCTGTTGATGTAAAAGTTTATAAAATCTATAAAAACAATATTCTGCAATTTCTTCAGTATAATGAATTGAATGGAGCGCAGAATCTCAAGAAAGTCGCACAGCCAATTGCCAAAACAACACTTAATTTAAAAGAAAGCACTCTGGTAAATCCGACGAAATGGAATACGTATGCTTTGGATTTATCTAAAATCATAAAACCTGAACCGGGAGCGATCTACAGAGTTGAATTTGAATACAAAAAGAAATATTCCTTATATAAATGTGAAACTTCAGAAGATTCCGACGATGAAAGCGAGGAAGAAGAAGTAGACGAAAATGACGTAAACTACAGCGGAAACTCTTACGACGATTATTATTATGATGATTATGAGTGGAGAGAAAGTCAGGATCCTTGTACAGGTTCGTACTATTACAATGCAAAAATTGCGACCAATATCCTGGCCTCAGATTTAGGGGTTATTGCCAAAAGAGGGGAAAATAAATCGTATTTATTTGCTGTAAATAATATTGTTACCACGGAGCCGGTTTCGAACGCACGAGTAGATTTATATAATTTTCAACAGCAAAAAATTAGTTCTCAAGCTACAAGCAGTGAAGGTATAGCTTCTTTCCAGCTGGACAAATTCGCTTATTTTGCGATTGTAAGTTTAGGAGATCAGTCAACTTACGTAAAACTGGACGACGGACTTTCACTTTCTGTCAGTAATTTTGATGTAGCCGGAGAGACTTTACAAAAAGGTCTGAAAGGATTTATTTATGGAGAAAGAGGCGTTTGGCGTCCTGGAGATAATTTGTATTTATCTTTTATTCTGAATGATGCTGCAAATAAACTGCCGAAATCTCATCCAATCAAATTCCGATTAAATGATCCAAACGGCAAAACAGTTTACCAGACAGTTCAAAAAACAAACGAACTAAATCATTATGCTTTTATAGTGCCGACCAATCAGGATGCGCCAACAGGAAATTGGGAAGCGATGGTAAGTGTCGGCGGAGCGAAATTCTACAAAAGCATTAAAATTGAGACGATTAAACCAAATCGTTTAAAAATTAAAAATGCTTTTAGCAGAAAAACACTTTCATCTTCTTATCCAAATACAGATAATCTTGAAGTGACGTGGCTTCATGGTGCAATTGCAAAGAATCTGAATGTCGAAATGCAGGCTAAATTTTCTCAGCAAACCACTACTTTCAAAGGATATGAAAAATATACTTTTGATGATATAGTGCGTCAGTTTAGTACAGAAGAAATCAATGTTTTCTCCGGAAAACTGAATGAAAGTGGAAAAGCATCAGTAAATATTCAGCCGAAATTACAAGGTCAGGCGCCGGGAATGTTGCGCGCCTCTTTCATTACAAAAGTATATGAAGAAGGTGGTGATTTTAGTACAGATGTCATGTCTACAACTTATTCTCCGTATAAAACGTATGTCGGACTTAAAACGCCGGAACTCAATAAGTATAGCATGCTTGAAACCCGTGCAAATAATCGTTTTGATGTTGTAACGGTTGATGAAAACGGAAGGCCTAAAGCTGTTCGTAATCTCGAAGTGCGAATTTACAAAGTAGACTGGAGATGGTGGTGGGATTCCTCTAGCGATAATCTTTCCAATTACAACTCTTCGAATGCAACAACATCGTATAAAACGTTTGTCATCAATACAGATGCACATGGTAAAGGGAGTTTTCAATTCTCACTTACAGATCAGGAATGGGGACGTTATTTAATTCGTGTTGAAGATACAAATGACGGTCATGCCACAGCTCTGACAGTAAATATTGACTGGCCAATTTGGTCGGGAAAAACGAGAAACAGAGATGCTTCTACGGCAAATATGCTGGTTTTTTCTACCGATAAGAAAAATTATGCGGTTGGCGAAAAAGCACAAATTTCTTTCCCATCCAGTGAAGGTGGAAGAGCTTTAATCTCTATCGAAAACGGATCAAGAGTTGTACAGACCATCTGGGCAGAAACTAAAAACGGAGAAACAAAAGTTGAGGTTCCGATTACAGGAGCGATGGCGCCAAATGTTTATTTTAATATTACATTATTGCAGCCTCATGCTTCCACCAAAAATGATTCGCCTATTCGTATGTATGGTATAGTTCCGATTGAAGTGGTCGATAAAAATACTATTCTGGCACCGACTATCAATATGCCTGATGTTTTAAAACCGGAACAACCCTTTACGGTAAAAGTAGGTGAGAAGTCCGGTAAGGAAATGACCTATACAATTGCCGTTGTAGATGAAGGACTTTTAGATTTAACACGTTTTAAAACGCCAAATGCATGGGACAATTTTTATGTTCGTGAAGCTTTAGGAGTAAAAACATGGGATGTTTATGATGATGTAATTGGTGGTTATGGCGGAAAAATAAATCAGATTTTCAGTATTGGTGGAGATCAGGATTTAGGCGGTGGAAAAGCCAAAAAAGCCAATCGTTTTAAACCGGTGGTGCTGTATTACGGGCCATTTAAATTAGGAAAAGGAGAAACGAAATCGCACCAGTTAAAACTGCCAAAGTATATTGGTTCTGTTCGTACAATGGTCGTAGCTGGAGATGCAAATACCAGTGCCTACGGGAGTGTTGAAAAAGCAACTCCGGTAAAAAGTCCGTTGATGGTTTTGGCTTCACTGCCAAGAAAAATTTCGCCTTCTGAAAAAGTTACGCTTCCGGTAACTGTTTTTGCTACGGAAAATAAAATCAAAAATGTTTCCATCCAGGTAAAAACAAGCAACGGATTAAAAATTATGGGAAGTGCCGTGCAAAGGCTGAATTTTACACAGCCGGATGAAAAAATGGCGTATTTTAATTTGGTGGTAGGTGCAGCGACCGGAATTGCAAAAGTTCAGGTTATTGCTACTTCAGGAAGTGAGAAATCGGTTTATGATGTTGAAATCGATATGACAAACCCAAATCCGGTTACGAGTACTTTTACAGATGTTGTTTTGGCACCAAAGAGTTCAAAAACAATTTCATGGAAAACATTTGGAATTGCCGGAAGCAATAAAGCGCGACTGGAAGTTTCGTCGATGCCGTCGATGAATTTAAACGGAAGATTGCAATTTTTAATTCAGTATCCGCATGGCTGTGTTGAACAAACCACTTCTTCTGTTTTTCCACAATTATATTTGGGTGATGTTGCTGATATTGATGCAAAACGTAAAGAACTGATTCAGAAAAATGTAACAGCGGGAATTGCAAGATTAGGAAATTTCCAACTATCAAATGGTGGATTGCCTTACTGGCAGGGAAATGCCATTGCAGACGATTGGGGAACTTCATATGCCGGACATTTCTTAATTGAAGCAGAGAAAAAAGGATATGTTTTGCCAATAAATTTTAAATCTAAATGGCTGTCGTATCAGCAAAAAGAAGCCAAACAATGGCGTTTTGAACCCAAATACGGAAATGATTTAGCTCAGGCGTATCGTTTATATACTTTAGCTTTGGCAGGAAATGCCGATTTATCTTCAATGAACAGATTGAGGGAAACTAAAGGAATTTCAAACGAAAGTATGCTTCGTCTGGCTGCAGCGTATGTTTTAGCCGGACAAAAATCGGCTGGACAAAATTTATTTTTGCGTACCAGTATCGATGGAAGTTCTGATGCCTACAGCTATTACTACTACGGCTCAGATGAACGAAATCGTGCAATGGCGTTGGAAACGATGCTGCTTTTAGATCAGAAGCAAAAAGCATTTGCAACGGCTGCGAAACTAGCCAAAGAAATGTCTGCTAATCAATGGATGAGTACACAGACAACGGCTTATTGTTTGTATGCGATGTCTAAATTTGCCATAAGCAATGGTCCAAAAGGAATTAATATTCAGTTTAGTAAAAACGGAAAAGGAGAAATTATAAATACAAGTAAATCTATTGCCGATCGAAGTCTGTCAGTGGCTTCGGGTGCAAATAGTATCACCTTAAAAAACAACAAAGCCAATACGGTATATGTTCGGGTACTGAATACCGGAATTCTGCCAATCGGACAGGAAAATGTTGTTCAAAGTGATGTTACGGCATCTATTGTGTTTAAAAACAGAAAAGGAAGTGTTATCAATGTTTCCAGAATAAGTCAGGGAACAGAATTTGTTGCTGAGGTAACGATTAAAAACCAAAGAGGAGAAAGCATTCAAAATGTTGCATTGTCTCAAATTCTTCCATCTGGTTTTGAAATTGTTAATACTCGTTTTACCGATTATGGAGATGCAGTAAATAATATTGCTGATTATATTGATATTCGTGATGACCGCACTAATTTCTATTTCGGAATGAAAGGAAGAGAGACTAAAGTATTCCGTATTCTGCTAAATGCATCGTATTTAGGTAATTACTATCTGCCTGGATTGCAATGTGAAGCAATGTATGATAACACTTTCTTAGCCAGAACAAAAGGATTCTGGGTTGAGGTTGTTAAATAGTTTTGAATGGGACACAGATTTTACAGATTAAACAGATTTGAACTTATTTTAATTACTCTGTAAAGATCTGTTTACTTTATGTAATCTGTGGACAAAAACTTTAAGGTTAAACTTATTAGGATTGAAAAATAAAATAAAAGCATTTTTCCAACGCATTATAAACTGGATAAAAAAAAATAAAATTAAATCAGCAATTGCATTTCTGCTCTTGCTGATTTACTATTTTTCGATACCCCGGACTTTATTCCAAGAACCATATTCCACAGTTATAGAAAGTAAAGAGGGAGAATTGTTAGGTGCTAAAATTGCTAAAGACGGGCAATGGCGTTTTCCTGCGCAGGACAGCGTGCCTGATAAATTTAAGAAATGTATTGTTTATTTTGAAGATGAATACTTTTATAAACATCCCGGATTTAATCCCGGAGCGATGTTAAACGCTTTTAAACAAAATAAAAAAGCGGGAAAAGTAGTAAGAGGCGGAAGTACACTGACCCAACAGGTTATACGCTTATCGCGAAAAGGAAAAAAGAGGACTTACTTCGAAAAAATTATTGAAATTATACTGGCAACCCGACTGGAATTAGGTTATACTAAAAATGAAATTCTGGAAATGTATGCCGCTCACGCACCTTTTGGAGGAAATGTGGTGGGACTAGAAATGGCTTCCTGGAGGTATTTTGGTGTTCAGTCTAATCAGCTGTCATGGGCAGAGAACGCTGTTCTTGCCGTTTTGCCAAATGCTCCAAGTTTGATTTATCCGGGTAAGAACCAGATTAAATTATTAAATAAACGCAATCGTCTGTTGCTGAAACTGCACCAGGAAGGCATAATCGACAAGCAGACTTACGAACTTTCTGTCGAAGAACCGTTGCCTCAAAAACCTTATGATCTGCCCCAGACAGCGCCTCATTTGTTACAAAGGGCGGCAAAAAATGAAGAAGGTACACGGGTAAAAACCACACTTGATTTTGCTCTGCAGAACAGAGTCAATCAAATTGCGAGATATTATTACAACCAATATAAACAGAATGAAGTTCACAATCTGGCAATTTTAGTGATTGATGTAAAAACCAGAAATGTAATGAGTTATGTCGGAAATTCTCCTGCAGATGCCGATCATCAGAAAGATGTCGATATTATAGATGCACCAAGAAGTACAGGAAGTATTTTGAAACCGCTTTTATATGCTGCGATGCTTGATGATGGCGAATTACTTCCCAATACCTTAATTGCCGATATTCCGACACAGATTTCAGGATATACACCGCAAAATTTTAATTTAACTTTTGACGGAGCTGTCCCTGCGCATCGGGCTTTATCGAGATCGTTAAATATTCCGGCAGTTTTAATGTTGCAGGATTTTGGAGTAAATAAATTTTATGAAGAATTGCAGCGGTTTAACCTTAAAAACATCAATAAAACACCAGATCATTACGGTTTGTCGCTGATTTTGGGAGGTGCAGAAAGTAATTTGTGGGATTTGTGCCGAACCTATGCAAATCTTTCCTCGACAGTTAATTTTTACTCTGAAAGTCAAGGTAAATACAGAACGAACGAATTTACAGAGCTAAATTATAAGAATAATTTTAAACCTGATTTTGGCTCAGAAAGTGATCAGAAAAATATCCTCGGTGCAGGTTCAATCTGGCTGACATACAATGCAATGGAAGAAGTCAACAGACCGGAAGGAGATGAAGCGTGGAAGTTTTATGACAGTTCGCTTAAAATTGCCTGGAAAACAGGAACCAGTTTTGGAAATCGGGATGCCTGGGCAATAGGAACAAATTCCAGATATGTTGTGGGAGTTTGGGTCGGAAATGCAACAGGAGAAGGAAGGCCGACTTTGACCGGGGTTACAAGTGCCGCGCCAATTTTGTTTGATGTTTTTAATCTGCTGCCGAGACAAAGGTGGTTTAATACTCCGTATAACGATTTAGCCGAGGTTGAGGTTTGCCGCTTAAGCGGATATCTCGCAAAAGATAATTGTCCAAAAATCAAACAATGGGTTCCTAAAAAAGGAAAATCGACTAATGTTTGTCCGTATCATAAAACCATTCATTTAGATAAAACAGAACAATTTCAGGTAAATAGCAGTTGTGAAAATATAGATAACATTATCACTAAAAACTGGTTTGTGTTGCCTCCGGTTATGGCGTGGTACTATAAAAGTCAGCATATAGAATATTTGCCACTGCCACCGTTTAAAGAAGGCTGTGAAGGAACGCAAACCGCAACGATGGATTTTATTTATCCAAAAGCGAATAGTAAAATCTATTTAACAAAAGATTTTAATAGTAATGTTCAGCCCGTAATTTTAAAAGTTGCTTATTCCCAAAGAGATAAAGAATTGTTTTGGTATGTAGATAATGTTTATAAAGCCACAACAAAAACATTCCATGAATTGCCCATTACTCCAACTACTGGAACGCATTATATTACAGTTGTTGATGCTTCCGGGAATGAAATCAGAAGAAAAATCGAAATTGTGAGGGAGTAAAATTCTTCGACTTTGATCAGGAGGACATTAATATATAAATAGCTTTATTTTTCGCAATAGCGCACAAAAAAACCGCCAGTCTTTCGAGAGGCGGTTTTTCTTTATTCTGAAATAACATTTCCTTTAATGTCGTAGAAATGATATTCTAAGTACGTGTAAGCGTCACGAGGTATGATTTTCACCCATTTCTTATGCTCAAAAAACCATTTTGAGCGTAATGATGGAAAACCTTGACTGAGGTATGCAGCCACAAACGGATGTACATTAAGCACAACTTTTTTGTGGATTTTAAGAAGTCGGTCTAAATCAGATGAAATCTTATCAATAATTAAAATTGGCGCTTCAATTTCGCCATTTTCATTGTTAGGATCTTCTTCTCTGGTTTTGATGTTGACTTCTGGTCTTACGCGCTGTCTTGTAATCTGGACTAAACCAAATTTACTCGGCGGTAATATTTTATGTTTTGCTTTATCGTCGCTCATTTCTTCTCGCAAGAAGTCGAACAAGACTTTCCTGTTTTCGGGATTAGACATATCGATAAAATCAACTACGATAATTCCGCCCATATCACGCAGACGAAGTTGTCTTGCGATCTCTGCAGCGGCAATCATATTCACTTCCATGGCTGTATCTTCCTGGTTGGTTGCTTTGTTAGAACGATTTCCACTATTTACGTCTATAACGTGAAGAGCTTCAGTATGTTCAATAATAAGATAAGCCCCTTTACTCATAGAAACAGTTCTTCCAAATGAAGTCTTAATTTGTCTCTCTATATTGTATTTCTCGAAAATTGGAGTATCATTTGATTGATAAAACTTTACAATTGATTGTTTTGAAGGTGCAATTTCCTGCAGATATTCCTTCGTTTGATGGTACAACTCTTCATCATCTATCTGGATACCACTAAATGTATCGTTGAATACATCTCTTAATATAGAAGAAGCTCTGTTAAGCTCTCCTAATACTTTTGATGGATGATGAGCAGTTGGTAATTTTTTACACATTGCAGACCATCTGCCAAGCAGGTTCTGCAAATCTTTTTCTAATTCGGCTACGTTTTTGCCTTCGGCTACTGTACGAACAATAACACCAAATCCTTTAGGTTTGATCGATAGAACAAGTTTTTTTAGTCGGTCCTTTTCTTTTTTGTCTTCTATTTTTTGAGAAATAGAAACACGATCAGAAAAAGGAACCAGAACAATAAATCTTCCGGCCAGAGAAAGCTCAGCGCTTATCCTTGGACCTTTGGTCGATATAGGTTCTTTGACAACTTGAACTAAAACAGATTGATTGGCACTTAAAATATCAGTAATGATGCCATCTTTGTCAATCTCTTTTTCAAACTGAAAGGTTTTTAGGGAGAAATCTTTTATTTTACCTGCGCTTACAAGTTTTATGAATTTCAGTTGGGAAGCTAAGTTTGGACCTAAATCGTGATAATGTAAAAAAGCATCTTTTTCGAAGCCTACATTTACAAAAGCAGCATTAAGTCCCGCAACTGGTTTTCTGATCTTGGCAATAAAAATATCACCAACCTGAAAGTTGCTTTTCTCTTCTTCTTTGTGTAATTCAATTAGTTTTCCATCTTTTAATAAGGCAAAATCTACGGCTTCAGAACTAGATCTAATGATTAATTCTTTATTCACACTGTAAATTTTTATCTGTTTTTTCAGAAAATAGAATATAGAGAATAGAAAATAGATTAAAAAAAAATCTAAAATCTATCCCGATAGCTATCGGGACTAAAATCTAAAATCTTATCTACAGATGGATTAAACAATAATTTAAACAGGTATTGAACCCGGGGAAAAGAAGATTAGTGGAGGATAGAAGAAAGACAATAGATTTTACGTCTATTTTCTGTTTTCTTTACTCTTTCATCTTTTTTTCAATTTCAATGAACGTTTAAAAAGAAAAAAAGTAGTTTAAAACTACTTTTTCTTTTTGTGGCGGTTAGCTCTCGCTCTTTTTTTACGTTTGTGAGTAGCTACCTTATGTCTCTTTCTTTTTTTACCACTTGGCATATCGTGTCAGATTTATGTTAATTAATATTATTTTGCTTCGTTGTTTGTTTTAACTCCCTCTACAAAAACTTTTGCAGGTTTAAACGCAGGAATGTTGTGTGCTGGAATTTTAATAGTTGTGTTTTTAGAAATGTTTCTTCCAGTCTTTTCAGCTCTGGTTTTAACGATAAAACTACCAAATCCTCTTAGGTAAACATTGTCTCCAGTTTCTAAAGAAGTTTTAACTTCTTCCATAAAAGTTTCTACTGTTGCTTGAACGTCTCCTTTTTCAAGACCTAGTTTCTCTGAAATCTTCGCTACGATATCTGCTTTCGTCATTTTCTTTCCTATTTTATTTTATAAATGGTGTACTATTTTTTTGAGGTTGCAAATATAGGAATTAAAAAAATAATTAATCAAGCTAATTCGTTAAATTTTAATTACATAAACATTTACTTTTGTATTCTAAGTATTTTGCAATGGATTTTCATAACATATTGATAAAATGGTATTTACAAAACAAGCGTGATTTGCCGTGGCGAAAAACGGTCGATCCGTACCAGATTTGGCTCTCAGAAATTATGCTTCAGCAGACAAGAGTTGCTCAGGGAACGCCATATTTTTTTTCATTTACCAAGGAATTTCCTACTGTAAAAGATTTAGCAGAAGCCTCAGAAGAGAAAGTTTTAAAACTTTGGCAGGGTTTAGGATATTATTCGAGAGCCAGAAACCTTCATAAAACAGCACAATATATTAGTAATGATTTAAATGGGGTATTTCCAGGTGCTTATGCAGAACTTATAAAACTGAAAGGAGTAGGGGAATATACAGCTGCCGCAATTGCATCTTTTTCTTATAATGAATGCGTGCCGGTTGTAGACGGAAACGTGTTCCGTGTACTATCTCGCTATTTTGATATTGAATCTGATATTGCGCTGCCCGCCACAAAAAAAGAATTTGCTGCCCTGGCAAGTGAATTAATGCCAGAAGATAATCCGGCAATGTTCAATCAGGCCATAATGGAATTTGGTGCGCTGCAATGTGTTCCCAAAAGTCCAGATTGTTATGTATGTGTTTTTAATCAGAGCTGTGCTGCATTGCAAAAAGGAAAAGTGAACCTGCTTCCTGTAAAATCTAAAAAAGTAAAAGTGACCAACCGTTATTTTAATTATTTGATTTTGGAAGATGAAGCCGGAAATACTTTAATTCAAAAAAGAACTGCAAAAGGAATCTGGCATAATTTATATGAGTTTCCGTTAATTGAATCAGAAACCATTATTGATTTCAAATCTGTTCTGGAAATTGCCAGAGATGTAACTTTTTCTAAATATACTATAATAGGTATGGAAGATTACAATAATTCTACTATTGTGCACAAACTTTCACATCAGCATTTGCACATACAATTCTGGAAAATAAAAGTAAAAGGAAAAATTGAAAACGGTATCGATCGGGAACAATTAAAAACGTTTCCTTTTCCGATTGTCATTTATAATTTTATAGAGAAATTATAAAAATAAAGGTTTCTTATATTTAAGAAACCTTTATTTAGATTTTAAGATCCTGCCACAGCATATTGTATAATTCTGGCTACAATTCCGACAGCAAAACCAATTAATGCCAAATTACAAGCAGATTTTGCGGCTACAGGTTGTTCTTCCTTCTTTATAAAGTAAATAATTGCACCTGCCAGCGGGATACAAAACGATAACACTTTTAAACCAGTGTTCAGATCTTCAGTAGATTTATTGTTTCTGTTTTCAAATTCATTGAATTCCGAGTTTTCAGACATGATTTTTATATTTAATAATTAGTTAAAAAAAGAAGTATTTGAAAAAGAATACAATCCAAAAGGCAATAAAATCAGAAATGCCTGCCAAGCCATAACCCGCTAGGATTCCCGAGGTAAAACGAAAGAAATTATTGCTTTCTCTATTGCCGTAAGCCTGGGTTAAGCCGTCAATCATTGTGGGTAATATTGCTAAAATGGCCCAGTAAATGTCAATTTTTATAAACCATAAAAGAGGAATAAAAATAAAATAGCCAACGTAAATCCCCGTGCATCTGGCGCAAAAAGGAAATTGCTTTCCTCTGTAAAAGAAAGATCTCGAAGGCAATCTGTGACAACTTACAAATTCTATTTTTTTCATATATTAAAAATACATTTTTATTTAATTTAACACCACTTTTCATCCAAAAATTTCCAATACATTTTACATCCTACGCTTTTTTTAGCCTCGAATAAAAGACAAAAAGACACCATAACTTTTTAAAGATTAAAATATTTCTTTTGCTCAATCGATTTATATTTTTAGGAAAAGCAGGAAATAATTTGCTAAAAAAATGTATCTTTGGTAGAAATACCACCAAAAACTATGAATGGAACATTAAATAAAGTGATGCTTATAGGCCATTTGGGCGACGATGTAAAAATGCATTATTTTGATGGAGGAAACTGTATAGGAAGGTTTCAGCTGGCAACAAATGAAGTTTACATTAATAAAACAACAAATGAAAAGATAACTTCTACAGAATGGCATAATTTGGTTGTTCGCAATAAGGCGGCAGAAATATGCGAAAAATATCTATCCAAAGGAGATAAAATATATGTAGAAGGACGTATAAAGTCTCGCCAGTGGCAGGCTGAAGACGGAACTACAAAATATACTACAGAAATTCAGGTTACAGAATTTACTTTCCTGACTACCAAAAAAGAAACTACACATACTAAGCAAAATCAGGATACAGAATCAGCAAAAAACACTAACTTTGATGCTGCAAATGAAGGGCTTCCAATAAACGATCTGCCTTTCTAAAAGATGTTTAACTAATTTAATGCGATTTGGACCCGGAGCCCAGTTTTCTTTTTCTTGCAAATCTTGACGCCAATTTAATTATTGGTTTCGTCGGAATATTTATTTTGCTATTTCTTTCTGCAATCGTCTCAGGTGCAGAAGTTGCTCTCTTTTCTTTATCACAGCAAGATATTGATGACACTATAAACCATAATATTTCAAAAGGGAAAATTATTTCAAAACTCTTGGATAAGCCCAAAAAGCTTTTGGCTACTTTGTTGGTTGCCAATAATTTTTTCAATATTGGAGTTGTAATTTTATTCGCTTATGTGGGACAGAATATTTTTGCCGGTATAAGTTCTCCTGCCTTCAAATTTACTCTTGAAGTCGTCCTTGTTACTTTTTTAATTTTACTCTTTGGCGAAGTGCTTCCTAAAGTTTATGCCAGTAGAAACAGCGTTCGTTATGCGAAGCGTGTCGCATATCCGTTGGCCTTTTTAGACAAAATACTTTCACCTATAAGCTTGCCCATGCGTGCGCTTACGCTATATTTGCAGAATAAATTAGGAAAACAGAAGAATAATTTCTCCATCAATCAGCTTTCTAAGGCATTAGAATTAACAGATTCTGAAGGAACTTCTACCGAAGAGCAGAAAATTCTGGAAGGAATTGTTTCTTTCGGAAATACAGATACCAAACAGGTAATGAGCCCAAGAATTGATATTTTTGCATTAGAAATATCTGAAACGTTTGCTTGTATTTATCCTAAGATAATTGATAAAGGATTTTCGAGAATTCCGGTTTATCGTGATAATATTGATCAGATTGAAGGCGTGCTTTTTGTAAAAGATTTGCTTCCGCATATAGACAAAGAAGAATTTGACTGGACTACCTTAATTCGGGAAGCTTTTTTTGTTCCTGAGAATAAAAAACTGGATAATTTGCTAAAGGATTTCCAGAGTTTAAAAAGCCATTTGGCTATTGTGGTCGATGAATACGGAGGGACGTCTGGATTGGTTTCTTTAGAAGATGTAATCGAAGAAATCGTAGGCGATATAAGTGATGAGTTTGATGATGAAAATCTGAACTTTTCGCAGATTGATGATAATAATTTTCTTTTTGAAGGAAAGATAAATCTGAAAGATTTCTACAGAATTGTAGATGTTGATGAAGATGTTTTTGAAGCCCACAAAGGCGAAGCAGAAACACTTGCCGGATTTATTCTGGAGATTTTAGGTAATTTCCCCAAAAAAGATCAGAAAGTACCTTTTGAAAACTGTATTTTCACCATTGAAACAGTCGACAAAAAGCGTGTAAAACAAATAAAAGTAACCATAAATAAAAATGCTTAATAAAATACTTTCAATCACCATAATTCTGCTTTCCCTAACGGTAATAAGCTGCAAAAATGATGTTTTGCCAAAACCGGCCAGTTACTTACGATTGGATTATCCTGAAGCAAAATATGTGAATTTTGAAAACAATTGTCCGTTTACTTTTGAAATGAATGAAGGGGCAATTATAAAAGGCGAAAAAGAATGCGGTTTTGCAATTACTTATCCCAAAATGAAAGCAACTATTTATCTGACTTACAAACCCGTAAATAATAATATAGATAAGTTGTTAAAAGACGCTCAAAAACTGACTTACGAGCACGTTATTAAGGCCGATGATATTTTAGAACAGCCATATTTAAACCCTGAGAAAAAGGTTTACGGAATGTTCTATCAGGTTGACGGAAATGCGGCAACCAATTCTCAGTTTTACGTTACAGACAGTACAAAACACTTTTTGATTGGGTCTGTTTACTTTTATGCAAAACCCAATTTTGACTCAATTATGCCCGCGGCAAGTTATGTTAAAAATGATATGCAGAGGTTGATGGAAACGTTGAAGTGGAAATAAAAAAATAAAAAGGATTCAATTTGAATCCTTTTTTGTTATTGCAAGAGTTATATAGAAAATATTTGTCATAGTTTAATGTAGTTTGTAAATTATACGAGAAAAAATTAAGTAAAGTTGGAAAACAGTTACAAAAAAAGTAGAAATATTTTGAAATTGAATATTTAAAAATTAAGAATGGAATGTTAGTTCCAATGAAAGTTTTATTTTGGAGAAGCCATATTTAAATACGCAGAAAAAGTCTACGAAATGTTTTATCAAATAGACGAAAATGCAATTACTAATTCTCAATTTTGAATTTCGAATATTAAAAAAAGTACTTTTTTAATAGGTTAGATGTATTTATACTCAAAAACCAGATTTTAACTCGATATGTATATGCTGTAGTTATGTTGAGAATGATATGTAGCCTTGATGCAAAACTTTAAATTGGAAATAAAAGAGAGCAAAAAGGATCCGAATTTGGATCCTTTTTTTATTAATTAAATATTATAAAAAGAAAAATTACTCCTCCTAGAAAAATTACTCCTATCATATGATTTCTCTCGCTATTGGCACTCTTTTTATTTATATTTCCCTTAGGAGACCATATTTCTGAAAAGACAATAAAGTCATGATCTTTAAAAAGAATAATTGCATTTAAATATGTAAATCTAACACATGCCCCAAGAAGCTCAATTAAATACCGTCCAGATATTATTTCTATTAAATCCATTATTCTTCATTTATTTTTTTAGCCCCTTTTTTTTTATATCTAATAAACTTGCTTCTTGACGTATAAAAAGTTATGTATTTATTCATTTGTACCAATATTGCTCCTCTAGTTGCTGGTGATAATTTTGTTAAAAAAGTACCTTTAAATGTTGAGCTAAATGTTGCAACGTTATATTTACTAACCAAGCTTGGTGCTGAGGAAAATCTTCCTTTAATTGGTGAAGGAGTAAAAAGTTGTATGGTGTTCAAACCAGATTCTACTACTTCTTGCGGGCTAGCCCCAAAACCATTGAGATGTCTGGCTGAATTATCTTTATAGTAATTTCTAGTGCCATATACCCATATATCATCTAATAAGTTGTAAGGTACTTTTGCTAAACCTTTTAGCTTAGATGTGGCAAAGTTATCATTTTCATTGAATTTAAGTAATTAGTTTCAATATTTTCAAAAAAGTTTGCTTTATGAGCAGAAATTTGTGGTGTCTAACCATAATTATCAAGTCTTTTATTAGAGGAAACAGATGTAATGGTTAATCCTGTCTCAAATCCATCAGGAGTAAGTTCAAGTTTGTCCTTGGAAGGCGTAACGATAATTACTTAATGCATTACGAGATGGCAATTGCTCTCCAAAAGGGTAATAATCTGCAAAAGATTTAATTACAGGGCTACCACTTTCTTTTTCTATAATAGCTCTTACGTTACCAAGATGTGATATTCAAAAATTTTAAATTTTTAATTAGGATAACTTTAATTTCGGTATATTCAAACAAATTTACATTAAAAAAGGCATTCTATATGAACGCCTTTTAGTAACTAGTAATCAATTAAGATTTCATATTCGAAACCTTATATGTTTTTCCGTCTCCAGTTTCCTGAACCACTTTTGTTAAAGATTCCGGATTTTGGATTGTTTTGTCAAAACTTACTGTTGCCGTTTTTTTATCAAAATCAACGGTTGCTTTGTCTACTCCTTCAAGATTTGCTAATTCTTCTTCTATAGTTTTTGCACATCCAACAGCGCAAGTCATTCCGTCTATTGTAAAACTCGCAGTTTGTAAATTTTCTGCAGCGATTGCTTTGTGTTCTTTCGGAGCACTTTTTTCTGTATTTACAACTTGAAGGCTTTTATCTTCTTCTTTTTTGCATCCAACGAATACCAAACCAGCGATTGCTGCAACTACTAAAATTTTTGAAATCTTCATATATATAGATTTAAATGACTAAATATCTTTTCTGCAAAATTAATAAAAACCGAGAGGTCAGTCCATAAAATTATTACAAATTTGCAGTAAAGTGCAATTTATGGATACAAAACAATTAAAGTGGATTTACCTCACCATTCTTTCTCTAATCTGGGGCAGTTCTTTTATTTTGATAAAAAAAGGACTAATCGGTTTATCTGCACTTCAGGTCGGATCGTTCCGAATTATTTTCGCGTCGCTGTTTCTGTTGCTTATTGGATTTAAAAGTCTGAAAAAAATTTCCCGTCGTCAATGGAAATTTGTTGCAATAACTTCGGTTTTTGGGACATTTATTCCGGCTTATCTTTTTGCTATTGCCGAAACGGAGGTCAATAGTTCTGTAGTGGCAATTTTAAATTCGCTTACGCCTTTAAATACTTTAGTTTTAGGAATTATAGCATTTGGTATAACCTTTCAAAAAAGACAGGTTTTGGGTGTTGTTGTCGGACTTGTTGGATGTCTGCTTTTGGTTTTAAGCGGCGATTCCGCTGCGGGAGAGAATAATTATCTCTATCTTGTTTTGGTCGTGATTGCTACTTTGAGTTATGCAATTAATGTCAATTTAATTAAGAAATATTTACACGATTTAAATTCGCTGAGTATTACAACAGGAAACTTTGCCATTTTGCTTTTACCAGCGTTGCTTATTTTAAGCACAACCAATATCAGTCAAACAATACATGTTGCAGATACACAACATTCCATAATGTTTGTGCTGATTTTAGGAGTTTTGGGAACCGGAATCGCGAATGTTGTTTTCTTTAAATTAATACAAATGTCATCTCCGGTATTCGCAACTTCTGTTACGTATTTAATTCCGATCGTTGCCTTTTTCTGGGGATTATTGGATAATGAAATGCTGACGACAATTCAGTTTTTTGGAGCATTTATTATTTTAATTGGAGTTTATTTGTCGGCGAAGAAATAAAGCAAAAGGGCTTCGACTTCGCTCAGCCTGACAAAAAAGAAAGTTACATAGTTTAGTCTCTCTGAGCGTCCCGAAGCTTCGGGAGAAGGGTGATCCAATTGGAATGGAGCTTCTCCCGAAGCTTCGGGACGCTCAGCCTGACAAAACTTAGCGTAAAAAAAAGCTTTGTCAAAGTTTAAAACCTTGACAAAGCTTTTTTTAAGTTGCTAAGGCTCTAGGCTAATAAGAATCTTAGAAACTTAGCAACTTAGGACCTCAGAATCTTCTAAAGAAAATCCGAATCAGAAACTCCTTCGTTAATCTTGATATCAGACATCTTAATATCCAGTTCGAAACCAACGTTTTGAACTAAATTAAAAGGAACTTTTATACCTTTTACTTCTTTATAATCGTTAAAATTGGTGATTTGTGTTACCGATTTTCCGCCCTGTTCACGAAGTTTAGATTCTGCTATTTTAAGGCCGGATTTGACATCATAGTAATAGGTGGTTTTTCCATCTTTTATAACATATACTTCGGCTCCGTTCATAGGTTCAATTCCTTCTACTTTTAGATCGGTTCTTTTTACAAGCTGTAATTCTTCAAAAGGAGCCGCATTCGCTTTCATTTCAGCCAGATCTTCGCCTTCCAGATTTTTTCTCTGACCTTGCTGTTCCACATAAGCACCTTTTTCATTTACAACCTGTTTCATTAAATTCATAGTCCCCATAGAAAGCGAAACCATCATTTTGCCTTTCGAATCCAATTTGGAAGTAAAGGTTAATGGAGTAGGAGCCTGCGGAATTGTTGTTGACCCATTCATATAAAGCGTTTTTACGGCAGAAACTGCTTTTTCTCCTCCTACTGCTTTGATATAATTCTCAAAAACTGTTTTTGCTGTAATATCTTTTGGAGCTTCTTTTTTAGATGCAGGTTTTTCGATCGGATTTCCGAATTTATCGTAATAAGAAATTGGAATTTGAAGTTTTTCTAAACTCGTAATGACATCAGAACCTTTTCCGACAATTACAATTCGCATATTATCCAATAAAAAATATTTGTTGGCAACACGATAAATGTCATCAGCGGTTACATTATTGATAGTTTGAATATATTTTTCGTAGAAATCAGCCGGAAGTTTTTCTGTTTCAATATTTAAGGCGTAACGTGCAACTGCCTGTGGTTTTTCGACCTGCATAACAAATCTTCCGATATAACCGGCTTTTACATTTCTTAAAACTTCAGGATCAACTCTTTCTGTTCTGATTCTCTTAATTTCTTTTACAAACTGAACCACTGCACTGTCGGTAACTGTATTTCTAACCGCAGAAGAAGCTTTGAATTTGGTAACATATTTTCCGCTTCCAATACTGGAATTTGCGCCGTATGTCCACGCATGCTGCTCGCGTAAGTTCATATTCAGATAACTGTTGAAATCGCCTCCTAAAATTTGGTTGGCAATTACGGCAGGAAAAAAGTCCGGATCGCTCATTCTGAGATTAACCGTATTTACCAATGAAATCTCCGACTGAACTGCGTTTGGAACATCTACAAAATCAATTTGTAAATTAGAAACGTTTGCCGGATTGGGATATGTGTTTTTCGGTGCAGTTTGTTTTTTCCATCCGCTGAATAGTTTTTCCACAGCTGCTTTTACCTCTTTAAATTTAATGTCGCCAATAACCACTAAATAAGCATTTTCAGGAACAAAATAAGTATTGTAATTGTTCTGAACATCTGCAAGAGTTACATTTTTCACCGTTTCTTCAGAAAGGTATTCTCCGCTAGGATGATTTTTTCCGAAAGCCAAAACATCGACAACACGATTAGAAATTGCCGGAACGCTTTTTTCATCTGCTTTCAATCCTTCAAGAAGCTTTGCTTTTTCTTTGTCAAATTCAGTTTGGGTAAAATTAGGCTGTAACGCGCCTTCTGCCAAAAGCTCTAAAACACGTCCCGAATATTTGGACAAAGCACTTGCATAAGCGCCTTGTGATGTGAAATTAATATTGGCGCCGTAGAAATCAATTTCCTCGTTAAAAGCTTCTTTGGTTGTTTTTTTAGTCCCGTTTCCGATAAGGCTGCTGGTTAGTTCGTCAACCCCTTTTTTGCTGCCTTCGGTAAAGGGTGCATTATCCAGTGTCAGTGTAAAACTCACTCGTGGTAATTTATGGTTTTCAACAACCAGCACCTTCATTCCGTTTGACAAAACAAAGGTCTGCGGTTTTTTGATGTTGACTACTGGGGCATTTCCTGGTTTAGGTTGTGGACGATCTTGTGCTTGCATAATTCCAGTTAGGAATAAAAGGATTAAAAAAGTATGTATTTTTTTCATGATTCGATATTCTTAGTTTTGAGATTTGGCTGTAGGAATATAATCTAAAATTAATCGCTGATTTGGATTCAGGTATTTTCTGGCAATTTCTCTAATTTCTTCTCTCGTAATAGAATGGTAAATGTCGATTTCGGTATTAATTAAATTGACATCTCCATACAGTAAATAATAAGAAGCAAGATTTTCGGCAATTCCCTCTACGCTCGAATTAGCGTTTACATAATTATTATCGAATTTGTTTTGCAGTTTTTCATAATCTTTTTCAGAAATAAGATCGGTTTGAATTTTGACAATTTCTTCGTCCATTTCTTTTAAAATATCGGCTGTTGTGTTGGGTGCCATTGGCAGGCCGTATAAAATATACATTCCGTAATCTTCCTGGCTAAATCCTACTGCGCCGATTTGCAACGCCATTTTTTTGTCGTCAACAATTTTTTTGTAAAGTTTAGAACTTTTACCATCACTTAAATAAGAAGAGATCAGGTCTAAAACTCTGGCGTCTCTTGTCTTCATTGACGGCGTTCTGTACGAAGCCACAACCATTGGAATCTGAATGTTGGGATCCTCGTAAGTTGCTTTTATAGGCTCTGTGATAGGATCTTCTGTGAAAGTCTGTTTTTTAACTTCTTCGCCTCTCGGAATTGATCCGAAATATTTCTGAATCCATTCTTTCGTTTTTGTTTTTTCAAAATCTCCAGCCACTACCAAAACGGCATTGTTTGGCGTATAGAATTTTTTATTGAAGGCCTGAAATTCTTCTAAAGTCGCGGCGTCTAAATCCTTCATAGAACCAATAGTAGTCCATCTGTAAGGATGTTTTTTGAACATGTTTTTCTTAACCTCCGGCAGGATATTTCCATACGGCTGATTATCATAACGCATTCTTTTTTCTTCTTTTACCACTTCATTCTGCGTGTCAACTCCGATTTTATTGATTATAGGATGCATTAATCTTTCAGATTCCATCCATAACCCCAATTCCAGACTATTAGAAGGAAAAACTTCATAATAATAAGTTCTGTCGTCAGATGTATTGGCATTGTTTACACCGCCATTTGCAGTAACGATTTTCATCCATTCCCCGCGTTTGATGTTTTGTGTGCCTTCAAATAATAAATGCTCAAAAAAGTGTGCAAATCCTGTTCTGTCAGGACGCTCATCTTTTGATCCTACATGATACATAACAGAAGTTATAACAACAGGTGCAGACGGATCATTGTGTAGAATGACATGCAGGCCATTGTCTAAATTGTATTCTTCAAAAACTACTTTTTGAGCATGAGCTACTCCGCCAAGCATTAATGCAGCACTTAACATCATTATTGATTTTTTCATAAAGATTAATAATTTATATATCAAACAAGAGTAGGTAGACCAGAGTTGATTTTAGTTACATCAAAAATAGTTTTTTTTACTTATGAATTATGTTATTGGTTTTAAATAACTGCTATTTTAACAATCTTTTCCTTTAAATAAAAGTAATTTTGAATGTCAAACTGCTTGAAATACAAGGTTTTTTGAGATTAAAATAATTTTGCTTTGATAGATTGCACAATAAATTTTTAATTGTATATTTGCAACCTTAAAAATCAATAAATCAATTTGATATGTATGCAATCGTAGAGATAGCAGGGCAACAATTTAAAGTAAGCAAAGACTTAAAGGTTTATGTTCACCGTTTAGCTAATGAAGAAGGTTCAAATGTTACATTTGACAAAGTTCTTTTATTAGATGATAACGGAAGCGTAACTTTAGGCGCCCCAGCTATAGAAGGTGCTTCAGTAGAAGCTAAAGTGTTACAACACTTAAAAGGTGATAAAGTTATCGTTTTCAAAAAGAAAAGAAGAAAAGGATACAAAAAGAGAAATGGTCACAGACAATATCTTACACAAATTGTAATTGAAGGTATTACTGCAGCAGGAGGAACTAAAAAAGCAGCAGCTAAAAAAGCGGTTGTAGCAGAAGATGCAGCAACTGAAGAAGTTGAAGCTCCAAAAGCAAAAAAAGCAGCAGCTCCAAAAGCAAAAAAAGAAGCTACTAAAGAATAATAACAATATTTAAACTTATACGTCATGGCTCACAAGAAAGGTGTCGGTAGTTCGAAGAATGGTAGAGAATCAGAATCAAAACGTTTAGGCGTTAAGATTTATGGTGGTCAAGCTGCTATTGCTGGAAACATCATCGTTAGACAAAGAGGTTCAAAACACAATCCAGGTGAAAATGTTTACATCAGTAAAGATCACACACTACACGCAAGAGTAGCTGGAGTTGTTAAGTTCCAAAAGAAAAGAGATAACAAATCTTATGTATCTATTATTCCTTTCGAGGCTTAATATTATAAAGATTTACTTTTTACAAAACCCGTTCAGAAATGAACGGGTTTTTTGTTTTGGCATAGAGTGGTGTAAGAAATTCAAGTTTTAGATTTTGTTTGTACTTTTTGTCTTCCTGAGCGAAGTCGAAGAATATGTATAAAGGACGATATTTTTTCTAAGGAAATGCTTTGTGGAGTTTCTTGCGTTTCCTTCGACTTCGCTCAGGAGGACGTAATTGGATGAGGAAAAAACGAAAAAAAACCTTTGTCAAAGTTTAAAACTTTGACAAAGGTCTCTATATCTAAATCATTGGGATTTGGAATTTAAAAGAAATTTAATTTCTAAAATCTACTCCGTATCTTTTGTTTCTTCCAAATCTTCTGTTTTCCTTCCCACTTTTACTCTTGGATTGTCCTGCGTTCCTGTAACTGTAAGCGGTATTCCGAAAATACCAAAAGGAGGTAATCCTAAACGCATTTTTAAATTCATTTTCCCGTCCAGGCTTGTTGTTCCTTCAATTCGTGGTCTAAATCCTGCGAACTTAAATTTAAAGCGCTCCACAGTCATAATGTTATTTTTGATAGTGGTTTTAATATCTACTTTAGAAACGTCCGGATTTTTCATAGATTCCGAATTGGTTTGTTTGCTTACTGAATTAAACATTTTCAAGCCTCTTACTTTTACATCTTTTACAGAAAGAATTCCCCCACCTGTAAGCGACGGGTAGACAGGCTGCATATTGCTGTTTAATCGGCCTTTAAGCTTATAATCCAAAGAAACGATTCCTTGCGCTTTTTCAGCGGCACTGGCCATTTTTCTAAAAACTTCTATTTCATTATACGCTCTTTTAATGTCGAAATCGGCAGCTTTTATCGCGTAATCGAAATTGGCATTTTGTGATGTTACCGCCTGATAATTAGCATTCATGGCAACATTACATCCAATTAAATTGAAACCCGTATGTTGCATGGTTAATTTGCCATTTTTCATAGTCAGATTTCCGGTGGCATTTTGCAGATTCAATTTGTCAAAACTTACTTTTTGAGCATTTGCCAGTAATTGCAAATTTAAATTGGAAGGAATAATGATTACTCCCGTCTGCGTGTTTTGTGCTGCTTTTTTTTCAGGTTTGCTTGTTTCACTGTGGGTAACAGCTGCGTCAGGATTTGTTTCAGACATAAACTCATCAATATTAATGTATCTTGATGAAACTTTAAATGAGCCCTTTAAAACACCATTTTTTGTCGTTACATAATTAAAAACGTTCTGCAGATATCCATTCATTTTAAAGTCAGATTGTCCGTAGGCGGCAAGGAAATTATTGAACGACATTTTATCCTGATTGATTTTAAAAATACCTTCTCTAATTATAAATTTCTTTGGAAGATAATCTGATGCAATTCCGATATTTCTTAATTCGAGAGTTCCTCTATTATGTAATTTACTGTAATTTCCTTTCTCGGCATCGCTTTGTTTTCCTTTCAGAACCAAATCGGCTTTGACAAATCCGTCGAGATCAAGTCCTTTTTGGGAGAAAACTTTATAAATTTTATTAACGTCCAATTCGCCTTTTGCTTTTACATCGTAATTTAAATCAGTAAAATCACTTAAATATGCCTCCACAAAAACCGGTTTTCCCTCAAAAGTAAATTGAGTTGGTTTTAAGCTCACTTTCAAATCCTGAAAAGTTCCATTTTGATTTTCAATTTTTGATTTAATCGTAATATTGGTAATCGGATTTGGATAATATTTCGTTTTTAAATATCCGTTTTCTAAATTAATAACGCCATTTGTAACAGGAAAGCGTTTGTTTTTTTGATCAAATATTCCGTTAGCTTTTAAATCTCCTGCTAAAGCTCCTTTCAATTGAATGTCGGGAATTCCAAGTGCTTTGGTTAGTTTCTCAAGGTCAATTCTAGCTTTAAAATCGGCTTTGATATCTGGTGTGTTTATTCCTTTAACCAAAAACTTCGATTTTAAATAATCCTTATTAATGTTTAAAGAAAAAACTTTGGCATCAACAATTACCAAATCCGGATTTAGAGAAGGAACTTTTGTCTTAATGTCTAAATTTAAGTTAGAAACCGGAAATGCACTTTTTTTATAATTAACAAATCCGTCCTTTAATTTGACATCCAGATTAAGATCCGGCGCTATGTTTTGTGAGGTAATATATTTTCCTTTCAAAGTAAAAAGAAGATCTGTTTTTCCTTTTAATTCGGTTTCAGAAAGCCAGGTAATATATTTAGGAGGAAAAGCAGTAAAGACATCATACAAATCGCTGTTGTCAGATTTAATGACAAAATCCATATTGTAACCGTCTTTTAAAATGTCAAATTTGCCTTTAAAATCTACCAGCAACTGATTGATTTTAAGGTTATTTTGCTGGAAAAAGAAAGAAAGCGAGTTGATGTTTACTTTTGTAATCAAATCGGCATCAATTTTTTTGTTCATTAAATACGGTTCGTTTTCGTAAACGATATTTAGTTTTTCGATTTTTGCTTTCGAATACAAATCAAAAACAGCTTTGTTTAAATCTCCTTTTCCTAAATAATTAAATCCAAAAGCATCAAAATGAACTTTTGTAGATTTATCATCGTAAATAATTTTACTGTTTACAATTTCAATTCTCTCCAGTTTTAAAGCTGCTTCGCTTGTGTCTTTGGGTTGAGAAGTTTGTTCCTGCGATTTGTAAACGTTGTAATTTGCTTCTCCGTTAGAATTTACTTTTACATTGATAAAAGAATCGGATAAATAAATCTGATCGATTTTAACGGATTTGCTAAAAATTAAACTCGCTACGTTTATTCCGAACGAAACTTCTTTTGCAGTGATGAATTTTTCGTTTTTATAAGGTGATGACCCATTCAGACTTAAATTATCGAGTGTTAAAGTTAAAGAAGGAAAATGGCGGAAAAAGGAAACCGAAACATCAGAATAATTCAGTTCTGCGCTCAGTCTCTCGTTTGCGGTTTTTTTAATTTGTTCTTTAATCTGATCCTCAAAAACGATAGGCGTCAAAAATAATAAGGCTAAAATAACAGCGAAAGTTATTCCGAAATACTTCGCAATTTTAAATACGATAGATTTGGATTTACTTTTTTGCATAACGAATTTGTGGTATTAAATAAAAAAAAAGAATAAAAAAAGAGCGTAATTTAACCGTGAACTGTTTCATTTTTACCATAATTGGTAATAATAGAACCTTCATATTCAATCCATTCTTTCCAGCGTTTATCGACATCAATATTGTCCTGATATTTTCTGGCGAATCCTAAAAATGTCGTGTAATGACCGGCTTCAGAAATCATTAGATCGCGATAAAACGTTGCTAATTCCTCGTCTTTGATGTTTTCTGAAAGTACTTTAAATCGCTCACAGCTTCTGGCTTCAATCATTGCCGAAAACAACAATCTGTCGCAAAGAGCATCTCTGCGGCTGCCGTCTTTTTTCATAAATTTAAAAAGCTCATTTACATAATGGTCTTTTCTTTCGCGTCCCAAAGTAAGTCCGCGTTTTTTTATCACATCATGAACCATTTGTAAATGTTCCAGTTCTTCTCTTGCAATAACCAGCATTTCGGTTACTAACTCCTCCAATTCAGAATTATAGGTCACAATACTAATAGCATTTGAAGCTGCTTTCTGTTCGCACCACGCATGATCTGTTAAAATTTCTTCTATATTTGACTCAACAATAGTGACCCAGCGAGGGTCTGTAGCTAATTTTAATCCCAACATAATTTCCCAGCATTTAGTTGCTGCAAAATTAGTGTTTTTTATTGCTAAAAATCAGAAATATCGAGGGATTAGGTGAAAAAAGTACTATTTTGCAGGTTGAAAATTTTCACAATGAATCAGCAAAAAAAACTTCTCATTATTGGATTTGTATGGCCTGAGCCAAATTCTTCTGCTGCCGGTGGAAGAATGATGCAGTTGATCTCGATTTTTACAGAAAACGGGTTCGAAATGACCTTTGCCAGTGCCGCGCAGGACAGTGATTTTATGATTGATTTATCTGAATTCGGAGTTGCTAAAAAAAGCATAGAACTTAATTCTTCGGGGTTTGATGATTTTGTAACGCAATTAAATCCGGATGTTGTTCTGTTTGATCGTTTTATGATCGAGGAGCAATTTGGCTGGCGCGTTGCCGAAAATTGTCCAAAAGCTATCAGGATTTTAGATACAGAAGATTTACATTCTTTGAGAACCGCAAGACAAAAAGCATTTAAAGAAAAAAGAGATTTCACATTAACTGATTTATTATCTGAAGAAGTGGCAAAACGAGAAATCGCCAGTATTTTAAGATGTGATTTATCCCTTATTATTTCAGAATTTGAAATGAATATCTTAAAAAACATTTTCAAAATAAATCAGGAGCTGCTTTTTTATCTTCCATTTTTAGTTGATCAGATGAAAGAAGAAGAACTTTTAAATTTGCCTTCATTTGAAAACCGGAAAAATTTTGTTTTCATAGGAAATTTTCTTCATGAACCAAATTGGAATACCGTTCAGTATTTGAAAGAAGCGATTTGGCCTTTAATAAAAAAAGATTTTCCCGAAGCTGTTCTGGAAGTGTATGGCGCTTATCCTTCACAAAAAGTATTGCAATTACATCAGCCCCAAAGCGGTTTTTACATTATGGGACGGGCAAAAGATGCCGGTGAAATTGTAAAAAATGCCAAAGTTGTTCTGGCGCCTATTCGCTTTGGTGCCGGTTTAAAAGGGAAATTACTCGAAGCCATGCAATGCGGAACCCCCAGCGTGACAACCTCAATTGGTTCTGAAGCCATGCATGAAAATCTGGACTGGAATGGTTTTATAGAAAACGATCCCGAGGAGTTTGCCAAAAAAGCTGTTTTGCTTTATAAAGATGAAAATCTTTGGAAAACATCTCAAAAAAATGGAATCAAAATCATTAATAAATGTTACCAAAAAAGTGACTATTCAGAGAGTTTGATTTCTTCTGTACAATCGCTCTTAATGGATTCTTCAAATCATCGTCTTCATAATTTTATGGGTAATCTGCTGCAGCATCATAACTATAAAAGCACGATGTACATGTCTAAATGGATCGAAGCCAAGAATAAAAATTAAACATCCATTTTTCCAAATCCTACCGTTTCGCGATAAATTTGCGGAGAAACATCGGCGTTGGTTTTAAAGAAACGGCTAAAATAATGCTCGTCATCATAACCCAGTTCATAAGCAATTTCTTTAACTGTTTTATTTGTCAGATACAATTCTCTTTTGGCTTCAATAATAATTCTTTCAGAAATTAAACCGGTTAAAGTTTTATTGAAATAATTTTTGGATAATTTTGCCAATGCTTTTGGAGAAATATTTAATAAGTCGGCATAATTTCCGGCTGAATGTTTGGTTTTGAAATTCAGTTCAATAGCATCTTTTAAATTTTGAAGAATAAAAGGCTCTTTCGAATCCGGAACCGATTTCATTTCTTCCAGCTGTTCTGTTTTTAATCTTGAAGCGGTGATTAAAAAGATCTTTAAATAGGAAATTAATAATTCATACTGTGCTAATTCCGCATTCTGAATTTCGGCTTTCATCTGCTCAATTACCATTTTAAAAGTCATTTGTGCCTGTTCCGTAACTATCACATACGGCGGCTGATAAATATTATTAAAAAGTACGCCATTGCACGAAACCTCTTTTTGGTGCATATGAATGCAGTAAAAATCGGGATGAAAATGAATGGCAATGCCTTCAATTGGCTCCTTTACACAAAGCATAAAAGGCTGGTATGGCGAGAAGGCGAGTAGTGAATTTTCCTGAAATTGATGTTCTGCAAAATCGGCTTTTACTTTGCCTTTTCCTTTGGTAACCCAAATTAAAGAATAATAATTATTGCGTTGCAAGTGATCAAAATGGCTGTTGTTATCAAAAGTCAGAATTTTAAAAGCCAAATTACCATTCTGCGGATTTATTAAAGTAGAAAAGTTTTGAGAACTCATAGTTTATTCATTTTTGGAAATATAAAGATAGCTGTGAAATAATTTCGCAACTATCTTTATACATTGTTTTTTATTATTGAGATATTGACTTATACTGTTGGAAAATCAATTTCAGTATTCGCTAAATTGTTAAAGTAGTTTGTCAAAACATTTAAAGCAGTGTGAGCAACTGTTTCAGCAATTTCAGCATCAGAAATTCCGGCATTTTTTGCTTTATTTACATCTTCATCATTTACTAAACCATTTTTATTGATTAATGTTTTAGCCAATTGCAAAATAGCTTCCGTTTTAGCATCAGTAGAATTTCCTGTTCTTGCTGCATGTAAAACTGCAGGATCTGCTTTTACCAATTTTTCGCCTATAAAAGTGTGAGCCGCTAAACAGTAATCACAAGAGTTGCTTTCTGAAACTGCCAAAGCGATCAATTCTCCCGTTTTTGCACTTAATTTTCCGTGGCTCAAAGCGCCGCTTAAATTTAAATATCCTTCCAATACTGCAGGAGAATTTCCCATTGTTCTCATCATGTTTGGTACAACGCCTAATTTTGCCTGTACAGCGTCGAATAAATCTTTAGTTTTTCCTGTTACTTCTTCTGGGTTTAATGCTGTTAATCGTGTCATTTTATTTAATTTTTAAAGTTATTATTTGTTATTGTCTTTTGACATTACAAAGTTGCAACTATAACAGATTTTAGAACATGGAGAATCTACGCTATGTAATGGACAATTTTCCCTGCTGTTTTTTTAGGAGCTGATCCAGCTTTCCGTCATCCCGATAGCTATCGGAGCTTAAAAACTATTTTTCCAGACCATAAAACGAGCTTCCGTTGGTCGCTGTTTTCTGGCAGGAAAAATTAGGCTTTTGAGCTCCGGGCTTTTCCCCTTCAATCTGGGCTAAGGCATTAGTTTTCGTAAGAGCGCTTTGTCATTTCGACTGAAAGGAGAATCGCACTCGTACCCACAAAGATTGGAGACTTGCTTTGCGGAGTTCCTAGTGTGATTTCTCCTTTCAGTCGAAATGACAAACAAAACGTAAAAAAATAGACTTTCTATAAAAGAAAGCCTATTTGTAAAATTATTTTTTAAAAATATTTATTTCAAAACCCCTTCAACAGCCTGAATGGTCGTGGCATGATAACCCGATTGGGCTTTTTCAAAAACCTGTTTCGCCCAGACTTTTCCTTCCAGTGTTTTAGCCATTTCTTTATACAGCATCATTACCGATCCGGTTCTGCTTATTCCGATTAAAAATTGTTCAATTGCAGGATAAGCAGGTTTGTATTGGTGAATAATGGCCTGAACAAACCATTGACGTTTGATAATGAAATTTCCGCCTTTTGTAAAGTTGAATTCTTTGTCAATCGCTTCCATTTCCGGTACGGTAATATCAGCAGGGAGATGATCTATAAAATGCTGTTTTTCTGCAGTTGTTTTAATTTTTTCGCTCAAACCTTTTACGCCGGTTTCTCTCCAGCCTTTTTGGATTTTATCAATCGCATCAAAATCAGCTGAATTCACAGCGATAATGTTTGAAGGAATTCCAGGTTTGTAAATCCAGTCTTCTAGTTTGATTTTAGCAGCTAAATTTTTATCACCTTTTATAAGATTTACATTCAGGTATTTAACGAAATCTTCCGTGGTGATCGATTTAAAAGCGTGCGAATCAAAATAGTTTTTAATAAAAAGATCAAATTTTTCACGGCCCACAGCGTTTTCAATTACGCGCAAGAAAGCATACCCTTTTACATACGGAATCATGCTGATACCATCGTCAGGATTTCTGTTAGTTAGACTTACTTTTAATCTTGTGTCCGGACTTGTGTTTCCATATTCAGCAACATTATCAACTAATTCTTTGTTGGTAATAACATTTTGCATTTCGAATTCTTTCTTGCCGAAAATAGCTTCGCCAATTCTGTGTTCAACATAAGTAGTGAATCCTTCGTTGAGCCAAATATCATCCCAGGTAGCATTTGTAACTAAATTTCCGCTCCAGCTGTGTCCTAATTCGTGAGCCAGCAAACTTGTCAGTGAACGGTCTCCGGCAATTACGCCGGGAGTCAGGAAAGTTAAGTTCGGATTTTCCATTCCTCCGTAAGGAAAACTTGGCGGTAACACCAAAACATCGTAACGACCCCAACGGTAAGGACCATACAATTTTTCTGCTGCATTTACCATTTTCGCAAGTTCAGCAAATTCATATGCAGCACTTTTTAAAACAGAAGGTTCTGCATACACTCCGGTTCTGTTGTCAATAGCCTTAAATTGAATATCTCCAACTGCAATGGCCATCAAATAAGAAGGAATCTCTTTATCTTGTTTGAAGATGTAAACGCCGGTATTATTTTTCTCCTGCGGATTTACAGCACTCATCACGGCCAGTAAATCTTTTGGAACCGTAACTTTTGCATTGTAAGTAAAGCGAATTCCCGGAGAATCCTGACAAGGAATCCAGGTTCTTGACCAGACACTTTCTCCCTGAGAAAATAAAAACGGTTTCTTTTTATCTGCGGTTTGTTCTGGTGTTAACCATTGTAAGGCCACAGCGTCTTTGGTTGTACTGTAATAAATATTTACTTTCGTTGTGTTTGGTTCGATAGTAATATGAAGTGGCTTTCCATGAAATTCGGTGTCTTTTCCAAGTTCAAATTTGGTTTCTTTTTCATCGTCTCCTAAAGTTACTTTTGTAATATTTAAAGTGTTTTCGTCGAAGATAATTTCGTTTCCTTTGCTTATATTATCAATTGACCAGGAGGCTTTTCCGGAAATAGTCTGCGTATCAAAATCAACTTTGATATCTAAATCCAGATGTTTGACTACCGCAAGTTCTGGTTTAGAGTAACTGTGTTCATCAACAACAGCTTTAGTTTTTTCGGTTTGTTCTTTTTTCTGGCAGCCAATAGCTGTCAGAAATAAAGCGACAAGAATTAGTTTTTTCATTTTATGAAGTATTGAATTTGAGAATGAAAATTAAACAAAAAATCCCGTTTTGTTTATTCAAAACGGGATTTTATTATGGTCTTCGACTAGGCTCAGACTGACAATGCAGGATTACGCCAACATTGTAACCGGGCTTTCGATGTATTGTTTTAATGTTTGTAAGAACTGAGCTCCAGTTGCACCGTCGATCGTTCTGTGGTCACATGCTAATGATAACATCATCGTGTTTCCAACTACAATCTGACCGTTTTTAACTACTGGTTTCTCAACAATTGCACCTACAGAAAGAATTGCAGAGTTTGGCTGGTTGATAATCGAATTAAATTCAGTAATACCAAACATTCCAAGATTAGAAACTGTAAATGTGCTTCCTTCCATTTCCTGTGGTCCTAATTTTTTGTTTTTAGCTCTTCCTGCAAGATCTCTTACTGAAGAACCAATTTGAGATAAACTCATAGCATCTGTAAATTTCAATACAGGAACTACTAATCCGTCTTCAACCGCAACAGCAACTCCAATATTTACGTGGTGATTGATGATAATTGCATCTTCTTTCCACTGAGAGTTGATTTTTGGATGTTTTTTCAAGGCCAAAGCACAAGCTTTAATAACCATATCATTGAAAGAAACTTTAGTATCAGGAACAGAATTGATAGTTGTTCTTGCCTGCATCGCTTCGTCCATGCTTACTTCGATCACCAGATTGTAGTGAGGAGCTGTAAATAAAGATTCTGCTAAACGTTTAGCAATAATTTTACGCATTTGAGAATTTTTGATCTCTTCTGTGTAAACTTCTCCGGCAGGTACGAATACTTTTGGAGCTTCAGCTTTAGCTTCATCTGCTTTTGCAGCCGGAGCAGAAGTTGCAGCTTGTGCCTGAGCAGCTGGAGTAAAGTTTTCGATATCGCTTTTCACAATACGTCCGTTTTCTCCTGAACCTTTTACCTGAGATAATTGGATTCCTTTGTCAGAAGCGATTTTCTTCGCAAGTGGCGAAGCCAGCACTCTTCCGTTTGAAGTTTCAGCAGCAGCTTCCGGTGCTTTTTCAGCAGCTGGAGCAGCTTTTTCTTCAGCAGCAGGCGCCGAAGCTTCTGGCGCAGAGACAGCACCTCCCGCAGTATAATTTTCAGCAATTCCGGAAATGTCAGTTCCTGCAGGTCCGATAATCGCTAATAAGCTGTCAACCGGAGCAGTATTTCCTTCTTCAATTCCGATATATAATAAAGTACCGGCATTGAAAGATTCAAACTCCATAGTAGCTTTATCTGTTTCAATTTCTGCTAATATATCTCCTTCAGCAACAGCATCACCTACTTTTTTCAACCAGGTTGCCACTGTTCCTTCAGTCATTGTGTCACTCAAACGAGGCATAGTTACAACTACAACACCTTTAGGCAGTTCAGTTGAAGCTTTCGCAGGAGCAGCAGTTTCAGTTTTTTCTGTAGCAGGAGCAGCTTCTTCTTTTGGAGAATCCGCTTTTGCTTCAGCAGCAGGAGCGTCACCACCAGAAAGAAGAGCAGAAATATCTTCTCCTTCTTTACCAATGATCGCTAATAAGGAATCAACCGGGGCAGTTTCCCCAGCCTGAATTCCGATATGTAAAAGAGTTCCTTCGTTAAAAGATTCGAACTCCATTGTTGCTTTGTCTGTTTCAATTTCAGCAAGGATATCGCCTTCGCTAATTTTGTCGCCTACTTTTTTTAACCAAGTCGCTACCGTTCCTTCCGTCATAGTATCGCTTAGACGAGGCATTGTTACTTTAATCGCCATGATGTTATAGTTTATGAGGTGTAAATGGATAGTCTTCTTGTGCGTATACTACATCGTATAATTGTTGTAAGTCCGGGTATGGAGATTCTTCAGCGAATTTTTGACATTCTTCTACTAAATCTTTTACTCTTTGGTCAATTACTTCAATTTCTTCTTCTGTAGCATATTTTTGATCCATAATTACATCTAAAACCTGAGTAATAGGGTCAATTTTTCTGTACTCTTCAACCTCTTCTTTAGAACGGTATAATTGCGCATCAGACATAGAGTGTCCTCTGTAACGGTACGTTTTCATTTCAAGGAAAGTTGGTCCGTCTCCGCGGCGTGCTCTTTCGATAGCTTCGTGCATTGCTTCGGCAACTTTAACAGGGTTCATTCCGTCTACAGGTCCACAAGGCATTTCGTAACCTAAACCTAATTTCCAGATGTCAGTATGGTTTGCAGTTCTTTCTACAGAAGTTCCCATTGCATAACCGTTGTTCTCAACGATAAATACAACTGGTAATTTCCATAACATAGCCATATTGAAAGCTTCGTGAAGAGATCCTTGTCTTGCAGCTCCGTCACCAAAATAAGTCATGGTAACACCGCCGGTATTGAAATATTTATCAGCGAAAGCTAAACCAGCTCCCACAGGAATTTGTCCACCAACGATTCCGTGTCCTCCGTAAAAACGGTGTTCTTTAGAGAAAATGTGCATAGAACCTCCCATACCTTTAGAAGTTCCTGTTGCTTTTCCTAAAAGTTCTGCCATTACATTTCTGGGATCAACTCCCATACCAATTGGCTGAACGTGGTTTCTGTAAGCAGTAATCATTTTATCTTTGGTCAAATCCATAGCGTGCAGGGCACCTGCTAATACAGCTTCCTGACCATTATATAAGTGTAGAAAACCTCTAACTTTTTGTTGGATGTATAACGCTGCAAGTTTGTCTTCAAACTTTCTCCAAAGCAGCATGTCTTCATACCACTTTAAATATACCTCTTTTGTAACTTCTTTCATCTGAATTCTTTCTTTTGCTAAAGTTGTTTGTGTTATCGATTATTGTGCCTGTAACGCAAAATAGTTTCCTCCCACAAATTTGCGCCCGAAAGGTCGGGATGCAAAAATAAGACATTACATCTAAGAAGTAAAATTAAAACGATACTTTTTGCTTTTTTTTACAAGAACTTTTTATCAAACATCAATGGAAGTAAATTTTTCAATGAGGGCGATTTGTAAACTTCACCAATTTCTCCCATAAAATAGATTTCAATTGGAGTGTCTTGTTTTATCTCATATTCGGCAATTGATTGACGGCATGAACCACAGGGCGGAATAGGAGCCTGCGTCGGATTAGTATCTGAAGCTGCTGTGATAGCCATTTTTAAGATTTTGGCTTCCGGATAAGCGCTTCCTGCATAAAATATGGCAGTTCGTTCTGCACATAATCCCGAAGGATAAGCCGCATTTTCCTGATTGGAACCCAAAATAATTTTTCCGTTATCTAAGAGTAAAGCGGCGCCAACCCTGAATTTTGAATATGGAGCATATGCTTTTTTTCTGACTTCGACTGCCTGATTCATTAATTCCTGAATTTCGCCGGGAAGTTCATTTAAACTGTCGAATATCGTAAATGAAGTTGTTATGTTGATTTCTCTCATTTGTTTTTTAGGGAAAAAAAATCCAAATTCCTAAAATGCCGGAATTTGGATTGAATTATTTTATTTGAATGTAATCTGTTAATAAGTTTCGTATTTGTCTCCAAAGTTAAATGTTAAAGAGAAACGAAGTGTGTTTTCAAGCGGATTTTTGATTTTTGATGCCGAGAATAAATAAGAAACATCAATTTTCATAATGTTGTATTTAAATCCTGCTCCTAAAGAGAAAAATTGTTTTGCTCCTTTTTCAGGGCTTTCATGATAATATCCTAAACGCATTGCAAAGGAATCCTGATACATATATTCTGCAGCCACACTGTAAGTCACTTCTTTTATTTCTTCACTAAATCCGCCCGGAGCATCTCCGAAAGATTTAAAGATCCCCTGAAACCAGCCTATATCATTGTAATCTCTATATCCAATATTCGTAGCTTCCTGTTGGGATATGTCTTCAGGATCGTCGAAGTCACCATCTCCGTTACTATCTATTGCAGTTCCTGTACCCGGAGGTGTTGGCACTAAAAGTTTAGTGATTTCAGCACTTAAAGTTAGTTTGTTATAATCATCAAAAATAAAATCAAATCCGCCACCTAATCTTAAGTTGGCCGGCAGGAAGTTGGAGCTTACATCGTCATTATCATAACTTATTTTCGGACCCATATTCTGGAAATTAATTCCGGCTCTCCATCTACCGTTGAAATCCTGATAAGCGATTTCTTCTGATTGATAAAAAGCAGCGACATCAACAGCAAAAGAACTGGCCGATGAAGCATCTACTTCTTCTGAAGCCACTTTTAAATTTGAATTGATAAAGCGCCCGGCAACTGCCATAGAGAATTTTTCGCTTAATTTTAATGAGTAAGATCCGTCTAGAGCGAATTCATTTGGATTAACTTCTCTCACGGCTTCATTTGGATCTCCGGTATATCTTAATTCAATTCCTCCAAAACCGAAATAACGAAAACTTGCTGCAAAAGCACTTTTTTCGTTGATTTTGTTATAGTAGGTTAACTGACCTAAAGAAATGTCGTTTGCAAGATCTGTTAAGTAAGGGGTGTAACTAATAGAAAGTCCTTGTGCATCTTCTGAGAATGCATATTTTGCGGGATTCCATTGTTGAGAGAAGACGTCTGCTGAAGTAGCGACACCCTGATCGGCTAAACCTGCTGCTCTGGCATCTGCAGCTACTAATAAAAAGGGAACTCCTGTAACAATTGGTCTTGATTCCTGGGCTTTCGTGCTAAAAACAGCAAAAAAACAAATTATTAAAAGTGATAGTTTTTTCATTTATGGGACTAATGTTTTGGTGGTGCAAATATAATTAATATTATAGGATGACAAGCTTTTCGTATTTTTCTGCTTTTTTATTTGTTAAATTAGACTTTACAGTCAGTTTGTAAATATACACTCCTTTTCCGATTCTGTCTCCAAAATCATCTCTTCCATCCCATGTAATGTCTCTGGATAAAAAACCTTCTGTTGTTATTGTCTGATTTTTGGTCCATACCACTTTTCCTGTAATGGTCATAACTTGCACCTGTACGTCCAATGGTTCGTACGGTTTATTATGTGAAAACCAAAATTGTGTATAAGTAGAAAAAGGGTTTGGATAATTAAGAACGTGAGACAATGATAATGAATCATCTCCTACAACTGTAAACTGAATCTCACTTGTAACGGGATTGTTGTAGACATCCCAGGCTGTAAAACTTATAGTATGCAATCCGGGAGCTAAGCTTCTAAGCGGAAAACGAAGATTTCCATTAGTGTAATCGTCTAATTTTGTCTGATAATAATCGTTCAAAATATAAGGATTACTTACATCACCATCTAAAATCGCTACAATATCATGACCGATTCCGCTTGCTGTATTAATTCCGTTTTCGTCTTCTAAAAATGCCAAAAGGAACGGAGATTCATTTGTGATACCTCCGGATACAAAAGTTTCGTCGTTCATATATAACTTCACTTTTGGACTTATATTGTCCTGAGGAGCATTTTCATTTATTCCGCCAATTTTAATCGTAGTATTATAACCGGTCTGGTTCTCTAATACTTCATTTTTTTTCGAATAAAAACTAATTCTTCCGTTGTCGACAGGAATTCTGATGTCTCTCGGAACAACAAAGCTAAATTCAAACTGCCCGTTGGTAACCGAAGCATTTCCTCTGAAAATAGTTTCTCCTAAAGTTTTAAATTGCATTGGAGGACTAAAGCCATCATTATTTAAAGTGGTATTCGTAATCATTTTGTCAAAAATAGCAGTAGCCAATTCTCCGTTATAATTACTTAAAATAGAATTGTTTTCATCTGTGATTTCTCCTGAAATTTTAATTTTTGATAACGATTTTAAATCCGGAATAGCCTGTGAGATCACAATGTCGTTCACTTTAGTTAAATTAATTCGGGGTTTCGGAATTGCCAGCATCAAAGCAGGATCTCCGATATAAAAAACGACATTACTTGCAGAGCTGGGATTTTCGTTTTTAGAAATTCTTAAGCATTCTGCTATCGTGTTATATTGGTTGGAGCCATACGATAAAAGGTTTTTATTTAAAGTTTTGTTGAAATCTTCTGCATTAGTCTGACCTATTTCGCGAATTGTAGTTAACATTGAAATTGCTCCTCCTTTTGGGTTCCAGTAAATATATTCTCCCGCAGTTGGTCTTGTCGGGTCATCAAATCGGGAAAACTCACAAGTGATCGTTATAAATAAGGGATATTTATATTGATTGTTTAAATTCTGACTGTCTGATTTCTCCCAAATTCGCTCACTGGCCAATCCGTCCTCGCCGCCATGTCCTAAATAATTAAAGACTAAAGCGCCTTTTTCAAAAGCATTAAAAAAATCAGTTCTGGCTTTCGGATATCTTGCTCCTCCGGCAGAAGCTTCCTGAGTATACGAATCGAGAAATATTTTTTCGATATTAAAAAAAGGTTTTTCTGCTGAGATCTGATCAGCAAGTGCGTTTTGATTCGATTGCAGCGTCTGATCGCCATTTTTATCAGAATCGTCACTAATCAGGACCACATTGTTTCTCCAGTTGCCATACGATTTTGCATCATAATAGTCCATTACTTTATTAACCATTTCCTGTGCCTGCGCATTGTCAGCAACCAACATTCTTCCAACCGCAATGTCTATTCCGCCAGAGTAAGGTATAACAACTCCTTCATCAAGATCCATAAATCCGAAAAAGTCATCAGAAGCAAATCCAGCTTCTCCGACACTACTGCTAATGAGAGATTGATATATAGGTACAATATTACTGTTGTTGGTAACGCGGTCTTTATAATCGTAAGAAGCATCACCGAATAAATTTAAATAACGGATTTTTTTATCTGGCGAAGATGCATTGTCATAGATGTATTTAATACAATTTCTAATCGCGGCAATATCTTGTTTCCCCGATGAAAATTCCTGATAGATATTTTCTAATGAAATTACTTTTACATTTAAATTGGAAACTGTCCTGTGAAAAGTTGCTAATCTTTCTGCCTGAGAAGACAGCGATTTTGGTGTAACAATTACATAATCTATATCCTGAAAAGCATTTTGATTGTTTCTGAAAATGGTGCCTTTTAAATTTTGATTCGCAATTTTGGACTGATTTTCCTTTAAAGGAATATAATAATCGGCAGGATCTATTGCAATGTATTTTCTAATTTCACCGAGGTTTGCTTTAAAACTAAAAGAAGCCTGACTGGCATTTTCAACTTTTGATATATTATATAGGTCTGTAACATCCCAAATTTGATTTATAGCAGCTGCATTTGTAATAGTATAATTGACAATTCCTGCGGTCGAACCGGCATTATTATATTGAAATAAAAATTGCTTTCCGGTTCCGGTAAGTTTTCGCTTTGCCACTATATTAATGTAATCCAGATATCCTTTAGATCCGGGAACGCCATTATTATTATAGGTAAGTTTTATTTTAATATTATCTGATCCGGTAAAAGTTGTGTTTGCAGGCAGTTTTCCGGTGTAATATTTGGTTTCTGAATCTGTAGAAAGGGGAGGAAAGCTTATTGATACGATATTTTGTCCATTCGATGAAATCGCAAATGATGTGTTTGTAAACGATGCCGATGCCGCGCTAACTTCGACTTTTACAGGAATGGTGGTGTCAAGATTTGGAAAGTTAAATGAAAATTCCTGTTCCTGATTAATATCAAATGATTCTCCCAGCCACTGCCGACCCAGATGAACAATGTTGGTTTGATCGATTTCATGAAATTGATAGTCATCAAACGTGTTCAGTTCTAAACCCGCAATTCCGATTGGTTGATTTAGGTTTGCAATACGTTTTCCTTCGTTTCCTGAAAAGGTTACATAATAATAGGACTTGTTGTCGAATAGATTTAAATTAGTCTGGCTTTCGGAGTTCCAGTTCTCTGTACCTTCTGCGTAAAAAAGTATATAGTCTTCGTTATTGAAAATGCCATCGTTTTCGCCAATAACCTGAATGGCATTCTCGGTTAAATCTTCAGGATAATAGGTGTTGTTGGCCAGAGGAAGCATTCTTCCGCCATTTCCATAGATTTTTATTCTTCGAGGATCAGCTTTAGAGGCATCTAAGCCTAAACTTTGTAGAAATGATTTATTTATTTTATATACACCAGACTTCTCAATGTAAAATCTATACCAATCTCCCGATGCTAAAACAGAATTTGCAATTGCAGCTGGTTTTTGATAAGTAGAAGGGTTTGAGCTTCTTGCAGAAGAATTACTAATATAGTAAGAAAATGATGTAAGACGTTTGTAGCCATTTCCATCCTTTACAATCGGGTTTAAAAACAGAAATGTGTGCTTTAAATCTCTCGAGTTGGTAATAATCAGCGATGCATTTAGATTTTGAGGTATGTTTTCAATAGCCAAATCTCCTAAATCTGTTCTCGAAACAGACTCGTAAATTGGGTTGGTAATTTGGACTGAGCTGCCGTTTGAAATGCCTTGCTGGTTTAAATTCTGGAGCAGTGTTATGCTTTTTTTTGTGGCGTCAAAGCGAAAACTGCTTCCTGTAAAGTGCGGAATTATCATTTTGTTTTCCCCGTAATTCATCTCTTTTTTATCTTGCCAATTTATTGTAATGCTCCCATTTATCTGGGAAAATGAGATAATTGGGAGTAAAAAAAGATAAAGAAATAAAGCTTGTTTCATCACTCAAAAATACGGGTTTAATTTAAAAAAAATATAGTAAGTAAAAATATAGTATTTCATGTTACAGTAAATAATAAAAAGTATATTTTTGCGTTCGTAACTAAAGGTTATTTTCTGGTAAAAAAACAGCTAAATAAAATTATTAGAACAGATGTTGCTAATTAAATGTTAATTATTATATTGCAGCACCTAAATTTATCACCTAAGAATGAGTATGAAAGTAAACAAAATTGTAGTCTTGCAGTTAATGATGTCAATGGTATTGATGTTGGGCACGGCTAGTTGTAGCAAAAAATCGAGTTCCTCTCACGCTTCCAGAGCCACTGGTTGGGATGTAGACAGTCAGAATGGAACTGCTGCCAGAAACGCAGGAAAAAAACAACAGGCTGGTCCTGGTTTGGTTTTTGTTGAAGGAGGTACGTTTACTATGGGTAAAGTACAGGATGATGTTATGCATGATTGGAATAACACACCAACTCAACAACACGTTCAATCATTCTATATGGATGAAACCGAAGTTACAAACGGTATGTACTTAGAATACCTGGAGTGGTTAAAGAAAGTTTTCCCTCCAACAGAAGAAAATTACAAAAATATTTACGAAGGTGCATCGCCTGATACATTAGTTTGGAGAAATCGTTTAGGATATAACGAAACGATGACTAACAACTATTTAAGACATCCGTCTTATGCTAACTACCCTGTGGTTGGTGTAAACTGGATTCAGGCAGTTGAATTTAGTAAATGGAGAACAGACCGTGTAAATGAAGCTGTTCTTGAGAAAAACGGTTACCTTCAAAAAGGAGCTAAAACCAATGATGTTAGTGCTGACAATGCATTTAATACAGAAGGATACTTAATGTCTCCTAGTACTGCACGTGGTGGTAGTGAAGAAATTGTATTAAAAAAGAATCCTGGAGGAAAAAGACCTAAAGCAGGTAAAGACGGTGTAGTACCGGAAGAGAAAAATGTGTATGCACAACGTTCTTCTGGAATTATTTTACCAGAATACAGACTTCCAACTGAAGCAGAATGGGAATATGCTGCTGCAGCAGATGTTGGACAAAGAGAATATAATATTTACAAAGGACAAAAGAAATACCCTTGGTCCGGAGATTATACGCGTTCTAGCAAACGTAAAAATAGAGGAGATCAATTGGCTAACTTTAAACAAGGAAACGGTGATTACGGTGGAATTGCAGGTTGGTCTGATGACGGTGCTGATATTACAAATGCTGTGAAAAGCTATGCTCCAAACGATTTCGGTCTATATGATATGGCAGGAAACGTTGCAGAATGGGTTGCCGATGTTTACAGACCTATAATCGATAACGAAGGAAATGATTTTAACTACTATAGAGGAAATCAATATCTTAAGAATAAAATTGGTAAAGACGGAAAAATTGTAATCGTTACTAAAGATAGTATTCAATACAAAACTTTAAGTAATGGTAAAAAAGTTGCTACAAATTTACCGGGAGAAATTGCTCAGGTTCCAGTTGATGAAAATGAAACTTATTTGAGAACAAATTTCAGTACAAGTAACAACATCAATTACAGAGATGGTGATAAACAATCTTCAAGATATTTTGATTTTGGTGATTCTGAGTCAGGCGAGAAAGCAGATCAGGAAATGTACAACTCTCCTAAACATAATGTTACAACTGACAGTTTAGGTAAAATGGTTAGAAAATTTGATAACTCTAGTAAGCGTACTACATTAATTGATGATAATGTAAGAGTTTACAAAGGAGGTTCATGGAGAGACAGAGCTTACTGGTTAGATCCTGCTCAAAGAAGATACTTCCCTCAGGATATGGCAACTGATTACATTGGTTTCAGATGTGCAATGTCCAGAGTAGGTTCAAAATCTGAAAAAAGAAAATCTCCTAGAAACTAATATTTAGGAATTCTAATAATAAAAAATTCCAAATTCCATAACCTGAATATTCAGTTTGGAATTTGGAATTTTTTTATTGTTTTTTTTCTATTTTTATGACTTATTTAAAAAATTACAGATGAATATTCAGGACATTCATAACTTGTTTTTACAATGCAGTTCTCTTTCAATTGACACAAGAAAAATTGAAAAGAATTCTATGTTTTTTGCCATTAAAGGAGAAAATTTTGACGCGAATACATTTGCCAGGGAAGCTCTGGATTTAGGTGCTTTATTTGTTGTTATTGACAATAAATCTTATTTTATTGATAGCAGAACGATTCTGGTCGAAGACAGTTTGCAGACACTTCAGGAATTGGCAAAATTTCACCGAAACTATTTAGGACTTCCGATAGTTGCATTAACAGGCAGTAACGGAAAGACAACGACCAAAGAGCTGATTAACGTGGTATTGGCAAAAAAGTTTAAAACCAAAGCTACTATTGGTAATCTAAACAATCATATTGGTGTGCCTCTAACTTTGCTTTCCTTTTCAAAAGAAACTGAAATCGGAATTGTGGAAATGGGTGCAAACCATCAAAAAGAAATTGAATTTTTATGTGAAATCGCACAACCTGATTTTGGATATATCACCAATTTCGGAAAAGCACATTTAGAAGGTTTTGGTGGTGTTGAAGGTGTGATTGCCGGTAAAAGCGAGATGTATAAATATTTGGCTGCAAACCAGAAAATGGTCTTTGTAAATCTGCAGGACCCAATCCAGATTGAAAAATCTAACGGAATAAAAGCATATACATTTGGGGTTAATACAGAAAGTGCAGATTTAAATATTAAAGAAATTACCGCTAATCCGTTTGTAGCAATTCACTATAATAATTTTGAAGTTGAGTCTCATTTAATCGGACTTTACAACGCCAATAATATTAACGCGGCGGTAGCAATAGGAAAGTATTTTGAAGTAGACGAAAGCGATATAAAAAGTGCTATAGAAAATTATATTCCGGCCAACAACAGATCTCAAATGATGCAAAAAGGATCAAATGAGATTATATTAGATGCCTACAATGCTAATCCGAGTAGTATGGCAGTTGCAATTACCAATTTTCTCCAGTTGGACAAAGAGAATAAGATCATGATTCTGGGAGATATGTTCGAGCTGGGAGACGAAAGTTTATACGAACATAAAGTTATTGTTGATAATCTAAATGATCAGGATAAAGCTTTGTGTTTTTTAATTGGAAAATCATTTTATACGAATCTTACAGCCAGCGAAAATGTAAAGTTCTTCGAAACATTTGATGCTTTCGCTGACTATCTGAAAACTTTTAAATTCAGTGGAAATACCATTTTAATTAAAGGTTCGAGGGGGATGGCTCTGGAACGTACTTTAGAATATATTTCATAAAAAAAAAGCCATTCATTACGAATGGCTTTTTTTTAAATACTCATTAGAAATCCAATAAGATTCTCTTTTTTGTTTAATCCTAATTTTTTTCTCAGACGATAACGGGCAAGTTCAACTCCGCCAGTCGAAATATTCATAATTTCGGCAATTTCTTTTGTAGACATATTCATTAATAAATAGGTAGACAAATCTAATTCTCTTGGAGATATAGTAGGATATTGTCCTTTAAGACGTTTTAAAAATTCAAAGTGAACATTTTTAATGTGCTTTTCAAGGTCTTTCCAGCTTTTGTCTGTATTTACTTCTTTTACAATACTCTTATGTAATTTACTAAACTCAGATTTTGAATTTTCATCTAATATGCTGGTGTCTATGTCTTTAAGTTTATGAATAATTCCGTTTAAAACTTTGTTCTTTTTTACAACCTGTAACGAGTTATTTACTAATTCTTTATCTTTTGCTAAGATTTTAATTTGAAGTTTGTCATTTTTTAGTTTTTCGATTTCTTTCTCCAGATCATGTTGTTCATGTCTGATTTTCGATTCCTTTTCCAGGTATAATCTTCTTTGCTCTATAGTTTCGTAATACCTGTTTTTTCTGATTTTTAATTTAATTCTGACAGAGATCAAATAAGCGCCCAGTAAAATTAAAATCAAATAAAACAGATACGCTAAGAAATGTCTGTACCAGGGTGGTGATACCGTAAATGCAACTTCAGTAATGTTAGATTCGATGCCATAACTATTTCTGGCTTTTAGTTTCATTACATAATTTCCCTCTCTTAAATTGGTATATTCTTTTATCGCTGTCGAAGACCATCCCCGCCAGTTTTCTTCAAAAGGCTCAAGCTTATAGGAATACATTACATTTTCCTGATTTTCGTATGTGGGTGAGGCAAACGTAAATTTCACACGGTTATATTTATAAGGTATACTAAAGGATTGTTCTTTAGTAGTCAGATTTCCAGTTAAAATAGTATCTCCCGGAAAAGAAAAGCTTTCTACAAATGCCTTTGGTTTGGTCATAAAAGTATTTGGCGTAGTCGAATTGTAATGTGCAAGACGATCTGTCAATCCGATGAAAATGTTTTGAGGATCAATAGCGTTTACAGAAATATAATTGTTGACCAAATTCCCTGTGAGGTTTGAGAAAATAGCTTGTTTTTTAACAAAAGAGCCGTTTTTGTTTTTTACAAAAACACCCAGCGATTCATTAAAGGCATACCATAAATTTCCTGATGAATCTTCGATTAAGGTATTAATTGTTGGAATCCCTTTAAATAAATTTGTTATTTTCTTATCTTCGAAAAAGGCTTCCTGCTCTACAGAATATCTGAAAAAGTGATTTTTGACCTGAAAATAAACCTTATTATTGATATTCTGGATACTATTAATTCCTTTTAGTTTTTCGGATATATTGACGTGTTTCTTAATAAAATCAAATCGCTGTAAATCCTCGGATAATTTTACCTGATATAGAAAGGGATTTTTTTTCAGCCACAAATAATTTTCATCGATTTCTACAGAGAAGTTATTTGTAGTTTCATCAAACCCTTTTACCTGATGAAGATAGTCGTATCCGGTGCCGGATTTTTTAAAAACGGAAAAGCCGTTATAGCTTTCGCCAATGATAAAGTTTTCATGACCGGGAATTTTTTTGAATCCGAAATATCCCTTTTGATCAAGTATCTTGGATACTTTGTTATTTTGTATAATTAAGGCTCCGCTATTACTTGCGCAAATCAAGACATCATTAATCACCTGAATGTTCCAAACTTGTGAAATTGTTCCTTCAACGCGTGTAAAGGGACTATCCTTAAACGATTGGCCCCAAGAGTGGTAAAATAAGCCCTGATTGGTAGCAACATACAAATTTCCCTTATAAGTTGTGGAAGCATACACTGTTCCTATATTATAACTATAATCGAAATAAGAGAAAGGAGAATTTTCATTTATAAAGGTAATTCCGTTATCCAGTCCCAGCCAGATATTATTTTTGTTATCCACAAATGAAGCCAGAATAGTATTGTTCTGAATTCCTTTTTGTCGATTTAAATGTTGTATTATTTTCCCGTTCAAATCGCAAATAATGGCCCCGTCTAGTACAGAATTTAAGATTATAAATTTATTTTTAATAATAGATCCTCCCAGAGAAGTGTTTTTTTTGATAAACTCATTCGCTTCTGTAGCCCATGGCTTGATAATTCCGTTTTCTGAAACAAATAGACCTTTTTCTAAAGTAGCGTATAAAAGTTTGTTTGCAGATAAAGGAAACAGCGACCATATTTCTTTGTCATTGAAGACTGTTGTTCCTTTTATTGCCGTAAGTTTTCTGTTTTTATACTCCAGAACACCTAAAGTTTTGTCCTGAAAATAAAGGCGGTTATTAACCAGAAATGAAAATTGAAATTTATGCGGTGCCGTTAAAGTAGTGACTTTCTTATTTTTAAGAAAAAATACTTTACTAAAAGACTGAAAAATCACCTCTCCATTAAAAATATGAATTCTCCAAATTAGATTAATATTTTCCTTGTCAATCGGACTTAGTAAGTTATATAACGAATGGTATTTTAGTATTCCTTTATCATTGATCTTAAAATATCCGAATTCATTATTACCTCCCACAAATATTCTTCCCTGCGCATCAATTTTTAGGCTTCTTATCTCAGATTTGTTTGGTAATGAATATTTGTGCCAGTTGGATCCGTCAAATTGTATTAGACCGCTATTGTTTGCAAAATATATATTTCCATTTTTGTCCTGATCGATACTCCAGTTTTGGGTTCCGCCTTTGTATTCTGATCTTTTATAATTTTTTATGTCCGGTATTCCAATATTTTTTACTTGTGAAAAACTGACTTTTTGTGTGAAAAATACTAAAAAAATAGTAAAAGATGTAACTATGGATTTCATAAAATTTTAAATGTATTTTTATTAGAAATGCGTAATAATGGCTTTACATTGTTGATTTATCAATTGTGATAGATATCATTTGTTCAATTATTTTTAATATATAACGTAATAGTTGTTGTTAAATTAATGTAATATACGTTTTTTTTAATTAACATTTTTATAACAAATTTTTACTAAAGCTAAAGTATAGAAAATTAAATAATTATACTAAAAATGTTGTGTTTTTGTAGTGTAATAAAAAATAGTTTGAAGTGTTTTTGTAGGGAATTTTAAATTCAGCTTATTAAAATTTAACATTATAATTGCATTGAATTACTAATTAATTAACCAAAATTTTTAGAAAAATGAAATTGACAAAATTACTTATTTTTTGTGTTTCGTCTTTACTGTTTTCATTTGTCGCATTTGCTCAGGATGTAACGATCAATGGAATCATTAATGACGAAAGTGGATTACCCGTCCCAGGGGCTACGATTTTAGTTAAAGGAACAAATAAAGCGACCGCTTCTGATTTTGATGGCAAATTTCAGATTACCGCTCCTTCAAATGGTACTTTAACCGTTAGTTTCGTTGGTTTTGAAACAGCCAATGAAATGATAAACGGACGAACAAAATTAAATGTTTCCTTAAAAGCAGTATCTCAAAGCTTAAATGAGGTTGTTGTAATTGGATACGGTACTCAAAAGAAAGCTTTAATTACAGGTGCTTCTTCAAACTTCAAGGGAGAAACGTTACAGGAATTAAACACCGGATCTGCAATGGAAGCACTCCAGGGTATTGCACCAGGTATTAGTATTACAAGAAACAGTGGTGCGCCGGGTGCTGGTACAAAAGTTACAATTCGTGGATTAGGAACTGTTGGTAACTCTGACCCATTATACATTGTAGATGGGGTTACGGTGGGAAATATTGATTATTTAAACCCTTCAGACATTGAATCTATTGATGTTCTTAAAGATGCTGCTTCTGCTGCTATCTATGGTTCAAGAGCAGCAAATGGAGTTGTTTTAGTAACAACAGTTAAAGGGCGCAAAGGAAAACCTGCAAGAATTAGTTATGATTCTTACTATGGAATTCAAAATACGTATAAAAACCTAGACCCTTTAAACGCACAGGAATATATGTATATTATGGATGAAGGAAGAGTAAATGACGGACTTGCCCCAAATGACTGGCATGCAATTCTGACTAACAATACCTGGTTAGAAAATAATTATCCTGGTGCCGGAACGCAATTAGGTGATGAAATTTGGGACAAGCTGCAAAGTGGCTGGAAAGGAACTAACTGGGTGAATGAAATGTCTAAAAAAGATGCTCCGGTTGTAAGTCATGCGCTTAATATAACAGGAGGAAGTGAAGATATTACTTATTCGTTAGGACTTTCATATTTTGATCAGGATGGTATTATTGGTGGAAATATCGTTGATGCTGGATTTAAAAGATTAACTGCGAGAGTAAATACTACAATGGTTTTAAAAAAGAATGAAAGCCATAGTATAATAACTGTTGGCGAGAATATAACTTTTACAAGTACTCAAAACAGAGGCGTTTCGAATGGAAACATTTATGGTAATGATTTGCATAACGCGCTTACACAAAATCCATTACAACCTGCATACTGGCAGACTGCAATTGACAGAAACATAAACGAGTATGGTTTTACACCCACTTTGGATGGATTGTCTACCGGACATACAAATCCATTAGCGGTATTGTACTACAGAAGTAACTATAATTATCCAAAAGATTATAAAATTACAGGAAATGCTTTTGTAGAAATAGAACCACTATCAAGTCTTAAAATTAAATCTGTTTACGGTATAGATTCCTGGTTTGGATACAGCAGATCTATGAATCCTACGTATCATTTAGGTCTTTTGTATAATGATGCAATTGATGGTGCTACCCAATCTCAATATCTGGGAGCTAACTCAACATGGACAAATACTGTTTCATATTCGAAACAATTTGGCAATCATAATGTTAGTGCAGTTATAGGTACAGAATTACTTCAAAATGTTGTGAATACAAATGTATATGGTTCTAGAAATGGTTTAACATTTCCGAATGATCCAAAATATGCATATCTAAACAATACCAAAAGTCCTACTTCGATAGCAGACATTAATACCACTGGTTTTGACTGGGCAGCTGGCGGAGGAGGTTTAATGTCTTATTTCGCAAGAGCGCAATACGATTATAAAGAGAAATATCTTCTTTCTGCGGTAATACGTCGTGATGGATCTTCTAATTTTGGAAGCGGTAACAGATATGGTAATTTCCCTTCAGTATCTGCCGGTTGGGTTGTTACAAAAGAAGATTTTATGGCTGGTTCTTCAAAATGGCTTAATTTCTTGAAGCTGAGAGGAAGCTGGGGACAAAATGGAAATCAATCTATTAATAATTTCTACTATTCATCTAGTATAGCTTATGCTTTTCCAGGATACTTTTTTGGAGATACCAAACCTGTTTCAGGAACAACCTCTTATCCTGCAAGAGTTCCGAATCCGGGTGTTGGATGGGAAACTTCTGAGCAGTTAGACTTTGGATTGGATGCAAGTTTGTTTGATTCAAGATTAGGAATAACATTTGACTGGTACAACAAAACGACTAAAGACTGGCTGGTAGAAGCCGCACTTCCGGGAACTGCCGGTGCTGGAGCTCCATTTATCAATGGTGGAGATATTGAGAACAAAGGATTTGAAGTTTCTTTAAGCTGGAAAGATAAAATAGGAGATTTTAAATATGGTGTTACTTTAAGTGGTGCTGCCAACAAAAACAAAGTTACGAGAGTAGCAAATGCTGACGGTATTATTCATGGACCAAGTCACGTATTGTCTCAGGGAACCAGTGAGGTTTCTAGAGCAGTAGTGGGACAACCAATTGGGGTATTCTTTGGTTTTAAAACTGCAGGGATTTTGCAAAATCAGCAGGAAGTTGATGCTTATGTTGGTCCTTCCGGACAGCCTTATTTTAATGATCAGCGTCCAGGAGATGTTCGTTTTGTGGATCAGAATAATGATGGTGTAATTGACGAAGCAGATAAAGTATATCTAGGAAATCCAAATCCTGACTTCCAATTAGGTATTCAATTAAATTTCGAATACAAAAATGTTTACCTGAATACCACAATGGCAGGAAAATATGGAATGCAAATTATGCAGTCATACAGATCTTTTGCCGATAACCCAAAACAAAATTATACATCTGATGTGTTTGACCGTTGGCATGGTGAAGGAACTTCAAACAAAATGCCGCGTTTGAGTAATGTATCAAACAGAAACTCAAATTACATTTCAGACATCTACATGCATAATGCTGATTATTTGAGAATTAACAATTTAACAGTAGGTTATAATTTTAATGAAATATTAAAAGATATTAAGTTTATTTCTAATCTGAAGTTTTACGTTGCGGTAAATAACCTATACACTTTTACTAAATATGATGGAATGGATCCGGAGGTTCGATTTGGACACGATGCAAGTTGGGCTTCAGGAATAGATCTTGGTTTGTATCCGCAAGCCAGAACAGTGATGTTTGGATTTAGTGCAGATTTTTAATATTAATAACACTCACAATGAAAAAAATACAATTTCTTATAGCAATTTCAGCAATTTTTGTCGCTTCAAGCTGCGATGAATACCTGGATACCGAGAATCTTTCAGAAAAAAGTTTAGATAGTTATTATAAATCGCCTACGGATATAAACGAAGCCATGGCCGGGGTTTATAATGCCATATATACAACAAATGTTCACAGTGAAGAACAAGTAGCAGCCAATCTTATGGATAACATGATGTTTGGTGGCGGTGGGCCAGATGATAAATCTGCAAAATGGGTAGATAATTTTGAGGATCCGGCAGAAGATACTTACCGCGATATGTGGAGACAATCTTATAATGGGATTTCAAGAGCAAATGCTATTATCGAAAAAGGTTCCTTAGCAGATTTCTCAAAGTACTTTAATACTCCGGCAGAAGCTGAAGAATTTAAAAAACAAGCCGTTGGAGAAGCCTATTTTATGAGAGCTTTCTTCTATTTTAGATTGGCGAAGTTTTTTGGAGGCGTTCCGCTTATCATGACGTATGATGCCGACAGATATGTGGCCAGAGCTACTTATACTGAAACTTTTGCTCATATTGCTTCAGATTTAAAAATGGCGATTGAGACTATGCCAGCCACTCCAATTACAAGCATTCCTACTGCGAGTTATGGACATGCAAATAAATGGGTTGCCGAGGCTTATTTAGGACGTGTGTTCTTATTTTATACTGGATACATGACGAATATCGAAAAACAAGCAACTGCAGATTTACCGCTAGTTGATGGAGGTGCTTTAACTGCTACTCAGGTAGCCGCTTATTTAAATGATTGCGTTACTAATAGCGGACATAAATTAGTTTCAGATTTTAGAAATCTTTGGCCATATTCTTATGTGAATAAAAGTGCTGGAAATAACGTACTGCCATGGGCTGCAACTGAAGGTTTATCTTGGGTAGGACAAGATGGTCTTGCTCCAACATTTGGGACAGGAAACTCAGAAAGTATGTTTGTCCAAAGATTTTCTTTTGGAGACTGGGGATGGACTAATGGTAACATTTATACAAATAGACTTGCGTTGTTTAACTCAATGCGTGGTAACTCACAAGCGCCGTTTGGTGAAGGCTGGGGATGGTGTACGGTTAACCCGAAATTATATTCAGGTTGGTCAGATCTTGATCCTAGAAAAAGAGGTTCTATCATTGAAGTTGGAAGAGCAGATCAGGGAACTGCCGGTTATGTTAAAGATAAAGGAGATCACGAGACAGGCTTTTTCAATAAGAAATACACTTCACTTCAGCACGACAATGGTACAGGTTCAAATGTTGGTATGTTTGTTCAAATGTATGGCTGGGCTAACACAGATATGCAATTAATGCACGCTCAGGATTTTATCCTCATGCGTTTTGCTGATGTATTGCTAATGCATTCTGAAATTACTAAAACAGCAGACGGTTTAAATACGGTAAGAGCAAGAGCAAAACTTGCACCGGTTGGATACTCGCTGGAAGCTATAAAAGAGGAGCGTTTGCATGAACTTGCTTTTGAAGGACTACACTGGTTCGATCTTGTTCGTTGGGGCGATGTTGATACTGCATTTAACGATGTAATTCAGGTTAGGAATTCTGGTGTTGATGCCAATTACAGTGTTAAATACAGACCTGAAACTAAAGGATTAGTGCCAATTCCGGAAACAGAAATGAGACTATTAAATGGGGTGTATAATCAAAATCCGGGTTGGTAATATTTAATAACTTAATAATTAGAAAAGATGAAAATTCATAATATAAAATATTTATTAATTGCTGCATTTATGCTTGTCTTTTCGGCCTGCGACCCGATAGTAGACGAACAGCATTTAACTAACAGCACTGATGTTGCGGGAGTTGAATTAGTAGCAACACAAAGTCCTGCAGGAGGAAATAAGATTACTTTGAGCATGAAAAGTCCCGGAGTTACAGGTTATTGGGATTACAATTTGGGAAAAGCTTTAACCAATGAAGTGACCGTTGTTTATCCTATTCCGGGAAAATCAACTTTTACTTTCAACGGAACATTGGGTGGCGAGTTTTTTACTAAGACAATAGATGTACAGGTTGACAGACTTGACACAGCTTTAGATCAGGATTGGTATGATTTAGTTAGTACCAATACTAACACAGGTAAAACCTGGGTTTTTGATGGTTCGCAGGGTTCTGGAAGATTTTGGTGGTTTATGTCTCCGGACGGTAATCCTGATAGCGCTATGACAGCCTGGTGGAACGCCGGAGATTGTTGTGCTCCTAGTGATGCAACTGGTAAAATGCATTTTGATCTGAATGGTGCTGCCAACTTTACACACTACGAAACTCCTACTGCTGCTGGCGAAAAAGGAAGTTTTGTATTGGATATTGCAAACAAGAAACTTATTATTACAGGTTCTAAAATGTTAGGTTACGCTGCAGGTAATAAAGATGGAGTTTACACTATTGTTGAACTTACAGAAACAAGAATGGTGCTTTATTTAAGTAAAAATGAAGCAAACAGTACTGGTTGGACATTCGTATTCAAACCTGAATAAAATTTCATGTTAGTTATATCGAAAAAGGAAGCTTCAAAACTTTCTTTTTCGATTTCAAACATTCTGCTTCATTAAAAAGGGAAGTATTAGAAGATTTAAACTATGGTTAGTTTAAGTTAAGTTTATTGCCTGGGTAGCCCATAATTTCGATTATGGGCTATTTTTTTGTTATAAGGGAAATAATTTCTAATAAATAGATTGTTTCAGTTTAAAATCATTTTAAAGACTTCTATAATATAAATCTTTTGCTGCTATATATTTACATAATTGATTGTATAGTAAGCCAAGTCATTTTACACCATTAATAATGCAAAATCAAATTGCTTCTTATAGAAGGAATTAAATGATTCCGATCAAATCCACAAATTCTCCATTATAATGTGCTGTGATTATAATTGCACTAGCATGTGCTGATCAGATAGTACATAATAATCTCTTTCTTTTGAAGATATTTGATACAAATGATAGAAACTTGCCAGAATCATTCTTATAGGCTCAAATTCAAGATCTCCTTTGTTAATTGCACAGTGCTTTTTGAATAAACGTAGTTAATTAAATAGGATTCCACCTCCTAATCTCTTTTAGTATTATTTATATTTAATTTTTAATGCTACATCTTTATTGTAATAGCTTCTGAAGAAACTGTTCAAATCCAAAACTTATTATTAACGTTAAAATTTTCATTTTTACCTTGAAATAACATCCGTAATTCTTTTCAAAATAATAAAAAAAGTCAGATTTTTAGTACTGTAAATATTTTTTTAAGAATTTTCTGCCGATAATATGAAATATTAATAATGTAAAAAAAGTATTGTAAAATTATTATTATCGCTATTATTGGATAAAATTCGATTTATAACGGTAAGTATCTGATAATGTTTGTGATAAGTACTAATACTCTCTGGAATTTCAACTATCACGTTGTAGTTCAGCCAACTTTTGTATAGTTGTAGTCACTTTAACAATATGTAGTGTTTATTTCGAAAATTAACTTTTCTTTAGTATTATAATTTATTTTATATACATCTTGTAAATCAATATATTAACTTTTTTTTGATGTGTTTTTATAATATTAAATTTTTTATTTTGATGTGTTTTTGTAATAATTTTTAAATGTGAAAAGTAAAATTTAAGTATTAGTATTGCATCAAATTACTAATTAATTAACCAAAATTTTTAGAAAAATGAAATTAACAAAATTACTTGTTTTTTGTATTTCATCTCTGTTATTCTCGGTTATTGCTATGGCGCAGGATGTCACAGTAAATGGAATAATAAACGATGAAAGTGGAATGCCTGTTCCAGGCGCAACTGTCTTATTAAAAGGTACAACTAAATCAACTGCATCAGATTTTGATGGTAAGTTCCAGATTCAGGTACCTTCAAACGGAACATTAACAGTTACATTTATAGGTTACAGTACAGTAAATGAAGCTGTCAATGGTAGAACTAAAATCTCAATTCAGTTAAAACCTGAATCGCAATCGTTAAATGAGGTGGTTGTTGTAGGATACGGTACTCAAAAGAAATCTGTTGTAACGGGAGCTATTTCTAGTGTTAAAGCTTCTGATTTAGAAGATTTACCTATTACAAGAGTTGAGCAGTCCTTACAGGGTCGTGTGTCTGGTGTAACGATTGCAGCAAACGCAGGACAACCAGGATCTTCTTCTACAATTAGAGTGCGTGGTATTACCTCATTTGGTAATAATGAACCGCTATGGGTTGTTGATGGTGTAATTGTTGACGCTGGAGGTATTGGTTACCTTAACCAATCTGATATTGCTTCAATGGAGGTTCTTAAAGATGCTGCTTCGCAGGCGATATATGGTGCAAGAGCAGCGGCAGGGGTTATTTTGATTACAACTAAAAAAGGAAAATCAGGAAAAATGAGTGTAAACTATAATGGATACACTGGTTTTTCGAAAGCCGCGAGAAAACTAGATCTTCTGGATGCAACAGAGTATGCGACAATCATGAATGAAAGATACGCGAATGGTTACACTGATACATCAAAACCTTATGATCTTCCTTATAAAAATGTTTCATCTTTAGGAGCGGGGACAGATTGGCAAAAAACTATTTTCAATGACAACGCTCAGAAAACGGGTCACGAACTAAGTTTGTCGGGAGGAAATGACGTGTCAACTTTTTATGTGTCTTTTGGATTATTAGATCAGGAAGGTATAGTAGCTTCTCCAATCTCTAACTATAATAGAAAAAACATTCGTTTAAACTCTACACATAAAATTGTTAAAGGATTAACATTTGGTCAGACCTTGGGGTATTCTCACGAAAAAAATGTTGGAATTGGAAATACTAATAATGAGTATGGTGGCCCTTTAAGTTCTGCTATCAACTTAGATCCGACTACTCCTGCAGTAGTTACAGATCCAGCAGTTGCAAATGGATATCCATATAATCAAAATTATATTCTAAGAGATGCAAACGGAAATCCTTATGGTGTTTCTCAGGTAGTAACTCAGGAAATGAGCAATCCTTTAGCTTATATACAAACAAGATTAGGAAACTATGGATGGTCTGATAATTTTGTGGGTAATGCTTACTTAGAATTAGAAGCTATAAAAGGCTTAAAAATTAGAAGTACATTAGGAGGTAAATTAGCCTATTGGGGATCAGAAAGTTTTACTCCTGTATTTTATTTCAACTCTTCAACTATTAATGCAAACAATAGTTTATCGAGAAATTCAAATAAAGGTTTTGGATGGAATATCGAAAATACAGTTTCATATACTAAACAAATAGAGGATCACAATTTTACTGTTCTAGTAGGTCAGGGATCGTATGTTGATAATATTACTTCTGGATCAACAGTAACCTATAAAAATTTACCAGCTACTAATTTTGACGAAGCAACTTTTAATTCAGGTGCCGTAACAGACGATATTACTGCTTCTGCTTCCAATGGTTATGAGCATAAAGTAACATCATTGTTTGCCAGAATGAACTATGATTATAAAGAAAAATACTTACTAACAGGTATTGTTCGTCGTGATGGATCTTCACGTTTTGGTCAAAATAATAAATACGGAACGTTTCCATCATTCTCTTTAGGTTGGGTACCAACAAAAGAAAATTTCTGGCCAGAAAACAAAGTGGTAACACAATTAAAATTTAGAGGTGGATACGGGATCACAGGTAGTGATGCTATTGGAGATTTTAAATTTTTATCTACAATTGGGTCAGGAAGAAATTATACAATCGGTAATCAGGGCTCTGTTGTAATTGGTAATAGTCCAAATGCACCTTCAAACCCAGATTTAAAATGGGAAGAAACAAGTCAGGCAAACATTGCATTTGATATTACTTTCTTTAATGATTTATCATTAACTACAGATTTTTATGTTAAAAAATCTACAGGGATTTTACAGGATATTGACTTGCCAGGTCACGTTGGTAGTTCAGGAAGACCTTCTGCAAACATTGCAGATATGAATAATAAAGGTATTGACGTAGAACTTTCCTATCGCAAAAAAATTGGTCAGGTAAATTTAGGTCTGAGTGGAAACATTTCTTATCTGGAAAATGAAGTGACTAATTTAGGAAGAGGGATTCAATTTATTTCCGGAGACGCTTCTTTCCAAAATATGGGTGCGGTAACAAGAACACAGGTAGGACAGCCTTATAATTCATTCTATGGTTATAAAACACAAGGAGTTTTCCAAAATCAGGCAGAAATTAATTCGTATACCAATGCATCAGGAGGACTAATTCAGCCAGGAGCGAGACCAGGAGATTTTAGATGGCAGGATCTGAATGGAGATGGCACAATTACAGATGATGACAAAACGTTTATAGGAAATCCTCTTCCAAAGTATACCTACGGTTTCACACTTAATTTAGATTATAAAAACTTCGATTTATTAGTATTTACTCAGGGAGCTATAGGAAACAAGATTTTTCAGGGATTGCGTCGTTTAGATATTACAGATGCTAATTTCCAAACTTCAGCTTTAGGTCGTTGGACAGGTGAAGGATCAACAGATTCTTATCCTATCATATCTTCTGTTGACAACAATAAAAATTTCTCAAACCCATCAACTTTTTATTTAGAAGATGGAGATTATTTGAGAATCAAAACAATTCAAATTGGCTATAATCTTCCAAGCGATGTTGTTTCAAAAGGTGGATTATCAAAAGCAAGACTTTATTTAACTGGAGAAAATTTAGTGACGTTTACCAAATACAGCGGTTACGATCCGGAAATTGGAGGAGGAGTTTTAGGTATTGATAAAGGATATTATCCACAAGCCCGAACTTTAATGTTAGGAGTTAATTTACAATTTTAAAATTAAAGATTATGAAAATTAAAAATATAAAATATTCATTCGTCGCAGTAGGATTGTTGCTTCTTAGCGCTTCCTGTGGTGAAGATTTTTTAACAGTTGACCCAAAAGGACTTCCTTTAGAGGCTAACTATTATAAAGATGAAACAGAAGCATTCTCAGGATTAGTTGCCGTTTATGATATTATGGGTAAACAATCTAAAGGTTTTGAAAATATGATTACCATGCTTAATGCTGGTTCAGATGATTTCTATGCCGGAGGAGGAGGACCTGGAGACGGAGCTGGAATTCACGGATTTGATAATTATAAAATCGACAAAATTACTATGCCAAGAAGTTTCTGGGGAGATTTCTTTCAGGGTATTGCCAGAGCAAATATATTATTGGCAAGATTGCCTGAGGCTAATATGAGTGAAGCTAAGAAAGTGCGTTTTGCAGCAGAGGCTAAAGCGTTGAGAGCATATTATTATTTTGAGCTGGTAAGAACTTTTAGAAACGTACCGTTAATTACTGCTCCTCTTTCACCAGCAGAGACTTATACTATTACGCAGTCACCTCCTGAAGATGTATATGCACAAATTGAAAAAGATCTTACAGAAGCAAAAGCTGTGCTGCCTGCTACAATCGACGTAGCAACTGAAGGGGGACGTTTTACAAAAGGTATGGTACAAGCTTTATTAGGTAAAGTGTATTTATATGAAGGTAAAAATTCATTATCTGCAGCAGAATTTGCAGATGTAAACGGTACACCTGGAGGAACAAGTATGTATGGTTATAAATTGTTAAGCAATTTCGCTGACTTATGGGTTATAAGTAACAAATTTAATTCAGAAGCAATTATCGAAATCATGCACACCGATAAAAGTAATGCTGACTGGGGATTCTGGGGCGGTGGAGCTGACGAAGGTAACTCTGTTAATATCATGGTGGGGCCGAGAGGATTTGGTAAAACTTCTTCTTCTGTGCCAGATTATATTTCCGGATGGAGCTTTAATCCGGTAACACCAAGTTTATATAATGCCCTAAAAGGAGATCCAAGATTTGATGCAACAATACTTGATATGCTTGCTCTTAAGGCTGCTAAAATGGCTGACTATGCTCCTGGAGATCAGGATACAGGTTATTTCTTAAAGAAATTTATGCCATTAAACTCTGATACCTCTACAGGTGGAGGAGCAGGAGCATTGAACTACAAACAAGATACGTATGCAATTCGTTTGGCAGATACTTATTTGATGGAAGCAGAAGCTTTGGGTGGTACCGGAGCAAGAGCACAAGCATTATTAGATGCAGTAAGAGCAAGAGTTGGATTGGCTTCTGTACCAGTTTCTTTAGATGCCATTGCAAATGAAAGAAGATTAGAATTGGCAGGCGAAGGACATCGTTGGTTCGATTTAGTTAGAACAGGAAAAGCAGCCAGTGTTCTTGCGGCTGATGGATTCGTGGCAGGTAAAAATGAAATTTGGCCAATACCACAGAAAGATTTAGAAAATACTAAACTTGTTCAAAATCCTCAATACTAACAGTTAATAAAATATCATATGAAAATAAATTTAAGCAAAAAACAAAGATTTTTATTGTTGTTTTTTATGGCCGCTGTGTTAGGATTGACTAGTTGCCAGCCAGATGATTCTATCGTTGATAACGGACTGACCGCTACGGCTGTTGATGCTTCTTTCACAGTTACACCAGTAGAAGGGAAAGTTAATACCTATAAATTAAAAGCACAGCCAAAAGGTATTTTAAAATCATTATGGGATACCGGAGCAGGTGTTTATGCAGGTAAAATGGAAGAAGAAATTTCCTTGCCAGATGCAGGAACTTATACAATTGTACATACTGCAGTTGGTGCAGGAGGTGCTACAGCAACCGCGTCACAAAATGTAGTAGTGGCAACTTCAGATCCTCTTAAAGGAAATTTAGTTCAGGGTGGTTCTTTTGCTACAGCAGAAGATCAGGCAAAATGGACTATATTGAATCTTAGTGCTACAGGAGCTGCTTTTTGGTCTTTTGCTAACAACAGTGCAACAATTCACTCACCAGGAGGTTGGGCTCAGGAAGGAATCTATCAGGCAATTGATGTTGTAAAAGACAAAGAGTATACAATTGATATGAAAGTTTCTTCACCAAGCGGTTCTGATGAAACATGGTTTGAAGTGTATGCCGGTAAATCTGTGCCTCAGGCTGGGGTTGAGTACAAAGACAACAAAGTTATGGGGTTAAGTACTTGGGATGGCTGTGCAAAAGCTGGTTTCTCTGGAATGCTTTCTGTTGTAGGGTGTGTAAAAAATGAAAAAGCCGGTTCAGTTTCAAATGTTGTTAAATTTGCTGAATCAGGAAAAATCTATTTACTAATTCGTTCAGGAGGTAATACATTTACTAAAGACGGAATTACAGTTTCCAAAATTGAATTAAGAGGCAAATAAAAATAAGTTTAAGTTTAAGTTTGGTTGTAAATAGCCCATAATCGTTATGAGTATGGGCTATTTTTTAAATTCTTTACAAGATGAAAATCAGTTTTAGATTTCTCCAAAACTTCAATTTCTAAAAAGATAAAATGGGAAGCCAATGAAAAAAAATAGTCTAAAAATTTTATGCATTTTGTTTTCTGCTGCCGCATTTGCACAACAGCCAAAAGCAAAAAAAGAATTTACAACCAATGGTAAAAAGATAACTGTTTATACCACTGCAGAAAATTCTAAGTTGAGAATATCAACTACAGATCATTTAAGTTTTTCTGTTGCAAAACAACCTTTGGAAACAGAAACTTCGGTTTTTGTGCAGCCCGCAAAACAGTTCCAGACTTTTATGGGAATCGGAGGCGCCATTACAGATGCGAGTGCCGAGATATTTGCTAAACTTTCTAAAGAAAAGCAGGCAGAATTTTTAAATGCTTACTACGATCAACAAAAGGGTATTGGCTATTCTTTGCTAAGAACCACAATTCAAAGTTCTGATTTTAGCAGTGAAAGCTATTCTTATATCAAAGAAGGAGATAAAGAACTGAAAACCTTTTCTATAGAACATGACAAACAATATCGTATTCCTTTAATAAAACAAGCCATACAGAAAGCAGGTGGAAAATTGACAACTTATGTTGCTCCGTGGTCACCAAATGCCTTTATGAAAAGCAATAATAACATCCTGAAAGGGGGAACGCTCCTGCCGGAATACTATCAAAGCTGGGCAAATTTTTATGTAAAATTTATTAAGGCTTATGAAAAAGAAGGAATTCCGATTTGGGGAACTTCTACGCAAAATGAGCCAATGGCGGTTCAAACCTGGGAATCCTGCATTTATACAGCTGAAGCTGAAAGAGATTTTATTAAAAATTATTTAGGACCAACATTCAAAAAAGAAAGCTTAGGCGATAAAAAAATTATTGTCTGGGATCACAATCGCGATTTAATGAATTACCGCGCCAATGTAATTTACTCTGACTCTGAAGCGTCTAAATACGTTTGGGGAATGGGATTTCACTGGTACGAAACCTGGTCTGGCGGTGCGGCTATGTTTGATAACGTAGCAAAAGTAAATGAAGCATATCCGGATAAAAAATTAATGTTTACCGAGGGATGTGTTGAAAAATTTGATGCTTCAAAATTTCAATTATGGGCAAACGGAGAACGTTATGGACTCAATATGATAAACGATTTTAACAACGGAACCGTGGCATGGACAGACTGGAATATTCTTTTAGACCAGAATGGAGGCCCAAATCATGTTGGAAATTTCTGTTTTGCACCCATTCATGCAGATACGAAAAGTGGAGAATTAATTTATACTCCATCTTATTACTACATAGGACATTTTTCAAAGTTCATTAGACTCAATGCCAAAAGAATCAGTACTGCTGTGAGCAGAAGCGCATTATTAAGTACATCATTTTTGAATACCGACGGAACAATGGCAACTATTGTAATGAACCAATCGGCAAATGAGTTGACTTATAATTTAATTATCGGAGCTGAAAAAGCAGAGGTTAAAATACCGCCTCATGCTATACAAACACTTGTTTATTAATATTTTGTAGTTAAGTAAGAGGACTAATATGAATCATCCGTATTAGTCTTTTCTTACTTGTAATTTTAAAATTGATTTTTAGCAATATGAAAGTCACAACCAAAATATATCTCTCAGCCTTAATTGTTGTCATGCAATTGAATTGTTTTTCTCAGCAGAAAAATAAGATAAAGGTTTTTACTACTGCCGAAAATACCAATTTGAAATTATCATTATCAAATAATTTTATATCAGGTACCTATACTTCAGAACAAAATAAAGCAACAGCATCTATTGTTGTTGATAAGGAAAAAACAGATCAGACTTTTTTAGGAATAGGAGGTGCTGTTACAGATGCAAGCGCGGAAGTTTTTTCAAAATTGTCTCCAAAAAAGCAAAAAGAATTTCTAAATGCTTATTACGATAAAAATAAAGGTATAGGATATTCTTTAGCGAGAACGAACATTCACAGCTGCGATTTTAGCAGTGAAAGTTATACTTATATTGAAGAAGGTGATAAAGATCTAAAAACATTTAATATCGATCACGACCGGAAATATAGAATTCCATTAATTAAAAAAGCAATTGAAACAGCCGGCGGAAAACTAACATTATTTGTTAGTCCGTGGAGTCCCCCAGCTTTCATGAAAAACAATAATGATATTTTACACGGCGGCGTTTTATTGCCTGAATTTGCACATTCCTGGGCATTGTATTACACTAAATTTATCAAAGCTTACGAGAAAGAAGGAATTCCGGTTTGGGGATTATCGATTCAGAATGAACCAATGGCCAGACAAAGTTGGGAATCTTGTATTTATACTCCGGAAGCCGAAAGGGATTTTCTTAAAAATCATTTGGGACCGACTTTACAAAAGGAAGGATTGAGTAATAAAAATGTTATTATCTGGGATCATAACAGGGGAGACATGTTGGAAAAACGAGCTAATCTTGTGTTTTCAGATCCTGAAGTTTCAAAATACGCCTGGGGAATTGGTTTTCACTGGTATGAAACCTGGAATGGAGGCCTGCCACAGTTTGAATCTGTTGCTAAAGTTCACGAAGCTTTTCCAAACAAGAATCTAATTTTTACCGAAGGTTGTATTGAAAAATTTGATGCTGCAAAATACCAGTTTTGGGCAAATGCAGAACGTTACGGTCTTAACATGATCAACGATTTTAATAATGGAACCGTTGCCTGGACAGACTGGAATATCCTTTTAGATCAAAACGGAGGCCCAAATCATGTTGGCAATTTCTGTTTTGCACCCATTCATGCCGATACTGAAAAAGATGAATTAATTTATACTCCGATGTATTATTATATTGGACATTTTTCAAAATTTATCAGACCAAACGCAAAAAGAGTATTAGAAAAAACAAATGATAAATCTTTACTAAGTACTTCTTTTAAAAATTCTGACGGACAATTGATTACGATTGTAATGAATCAATCTGACAAAGAGATTATCTACTCTTTAGAAAATCAAAACACAAAAACTGCTATAACTATTCCGGCGCATGCCATACAAACTATTGTATATTAATTGTGCTGCTAACTAAAAACCACAAAAAATGAAATTGACTTTAAATAATTCTATAAAAGTATTTTTCTTTATGGCTGCTGTAATGGCACAAATAAAATGCTCTTCTTCAAATGATGCTGTAGAAAATCCACCAGTTGTAAATCCGCCCGTCGTAAACCCTCCGGTAAACGTAACAAACGATGTAGATTTTTGGCTGACGAAAGGAGACCAGAGTGTTTTATTGACAAAACAATCCGGTACATTAGGATTTGGTACACTAACAAATGCTTTTACCAATATTGAAGTAAAAGAATCTCAAAAATATCAGACAATTGATGGTTTTGGATACACGCTCACAGGCGGAAGTGTAGAGGTTATCAATCAGTTAAATGCAACAAAAAGAACTGCTCTATTACAGGAATTATTTGGCAGTGGCGAAAATTCAATTGGTGTAAGTTATATCAGAATTAGTATCGGAGCTTCAGATTTGAATGCAACTCCGTTTACATATAATGACCTTGCGACAGGAGAAACAGATTTGGATTTAGCCAAATTTAGTTTGGAAAACGATAAAGCTGTAGTAGCGATGTTAAAAGAAATTGTAGCAATTAATCCTAAAATCCTGATTTTAGGTACTCCATGGTCTGCACCACTTTGGATGAAAGATGTAAATAGTTTTAAAGGAGGAAAACTAAAAACAGAATATTATAATGTTTACGCTAAATATTTTGTAAAATACATCCAGATGATGAAAGCAGAGGGAATTACAATTGATGCTGTAACTCCTCAAAACGAGCCCTTACACGACGGAAACAATCCAAGTATGTATATGTCTGCTGCAGATCAGGCGGCTTTTATTAAAAATAGTTTAGGACCTGCATTCAAAGCAGCAAATCTTACCACTAAAATTATTGCTTACGATCACAATTGCGACAACCCAAATTATCCAAAAGCAGTTTTGGCCGATACAGATGCTTTTCCTTTTGTAGACGGATCAGCTTTTCATTTATATGCCGGAGATATTAGTGCCCTAACGAATGTTTACAACTCGTATCCGACTAAAAATGTGTATTTCACAGAACAATGGACTTCTTCTGAAGGATCATTTGCCGGCGATTTAAAGTGGCATGTTCGAAATGTAATTATTGGTTCAACAAGAAATTACAGTAAAAATGCATTAGAATGGAATGTTGCCAATAATGCCAATTTCGGACCACATACAGATGGTGGCTGTACAATGTGTAAAGGGGCAATTACCATAACTTCCAGCGACAGTTTTCAGCGTAATGTTGCGTATTATATTATTGCTCATGCTTCAAAATTTGTTCCGATGGGTTCTGTTAGAATTGAAAGTAATTCTGGAGGAAATCTTCAAAATGCGGCTTTTATTACACCTTCTGGTTCTAAAGTTTTGATTGTTGAAAATGACGGATCAGCAACAGAAACTTTTAATATAAAATTTAATGGAAAATGGGTGACAACTTCCCTTGAAGCGGGATCGGTTGGAACATATACATGGAAGTAACAATATTTTGATATAAAATCAAATGGCGTTTCTTTCTTTGTTACTCCTGATAATGGGAAGATTATTTTATTAAAAAGCAACTTTAAATCTTAATTATCATGATTTTGCAATTGCTGAAAGTAAAAAATAATCTATCTTCAAACTTCAATTTAACCACTAACTTAAAATTATAAACCATGAAAATAATCAATCTCGTAAACAGGGCCGGTATTTTTACATTACTATTATTATTTGTATTTCAGTCCTGCAGCAGCAGTAATGAAGGCGGAGACGATGTTACTCCTGTTGTTACGGCGCCAACAAATCTGAATGTTCAGGTTGATGTTGTCGGAAAAACAACTGAAAATCCAAATGGGGACGGAAGCGGAAAAATCAACTTAAAAATTACCGCAACAAATGCGACTTCTTTTAAAGTATTAATTGACGGGCAGTTAAAAGAAATCACATCAGGAGAAATGCCGTATGAGTTTAGTGGTGCCGGGACCAAAACCTATTCTATAATAATTTCTGCTTACAACGGAACCAAATTCGTAAGCACTACCATTTCTACGACTGTTTATATTGCAAGAAAACTAATGTGGTCAGATGAATTTAACGTTGACGGTGCTCCTGATTCTTCCAAATGGGGATATAATACCGGAACTGGAAACGGATGGGGAAATAATGAGTTGCAATATTATACAGACCGAAAAGAAAACGTTAGAATAGATAACGGGACGTTAAAAATTACAGCAATCAGAGAAGATTATATGGGAAGTAAATACACTTCGACAAGAATGCTGACAAAAGGTAAATTCTCATTCAAATACGGAAGAGCAGAAGTTCGTGCCAAATTGCCTGCCGGTGGCGGTACCTGGCCGGCATTCTGGCTTTTGGGAGACAATATAGATACGGTGCCATGGCCGGGTTGTGGAGAAATTGATATTTTAGAATCAGTTGGAAATAACCCTAATGTGATACATTCTTCATTGCATTCTCCGGGACGTTCAGGAAATACTCCCGACACTAAAACAACAACAGCTGCAAATTCAACTACAGAATTTCATATTTATGCCGCCGAATGGAGTGCAGAAAGTATCAAGTTCTTTGTAGATGATAATTTGTTTTATACCTATAAAAATTCAGCTACAACTCCATTCAATGAAAAATTCTTCGTCATTTTAAACTTTGCCATGGGAGGAAATTTTGGAGGAGCCGTAGATCCAAATTTTAAAAGCGCAACGTATGAAGTGGATTATGTAAGAGTATATAATTAACCTATTTTTAAAGTTAAATTTTTTTTCTAAAGCCTTGGAAAACCTAGCTTTACGACATTAAAATTTTTTAACATGAAAAACATACAGAAACTTATTTTAGTATTGGCAATCCTTTTGGCGGGAAATACGTTTTATGGTCAGAATCTTAAAATCATGACTTATAATATTCGTCTCGACGTTGCGTCAGACGGAGAAAATGCATGGCCAAACCGAAAAGAGTATTTCAATTCTCAGATAAGATTTTACAGTCCGGATATTTTTGGAGTTCAGGAAGCAACACCAAATCAGGTGACCGATATCGCATCGGCTCAGCCAAATTACAATAGATTTGGAGTAGGAAGAGAAGAAGGCGGACTTGGAGAAGCTTGTACGATTTATTACAAAAAGGATCGTTTTAAACTCGAACAGTCGGATACTTTTTGGCTGTCTGAAACACCCAATGTAGTTTCCAGAGGCTGGGACGCCGCCTGCAACAGAGTTTGTACATACGGATTGTTTAAAGATTTAAAATCAAAGAAAACTTTTTGGGTTTTTAACCTGCATCTGGATCACATGGGAGAAGTTGCCAGAGTAAAAGGAGTAGAACTTGTTTTGTCGAAAATTGCCGCTTTAAACACAAAAAAATATCCTGTTTTTTTAATGGGAGATTTTAATTCGGAACCCGAAACAAAACAAATTGCAGAAATAAAAAAGGTCATGAATGACACCAAAGATATCTCTAAAGAAAAACCTTTTGGACCTTTGGGAACTTTCAATGGTTTCAAACATAACGAACCCGTAACCTTATTAATAGACTATATTTTTATTTCTAAAAATAGTGGTCTCAATATTCAAAAACATGCAGTTTTAAGTGATTCGAAAGATTTAAAATATCCTTCGGATCATTTACCTGTTTTAATAGAAATAGATTAAAATGAAAAACATTAAAAGAAAACTTCAAATTTTATTATTACTGCCTTTAGTCGCAGTACAGATAAAATGCGGCTCATCAAAAGGTGGTTTAAACAATTCTAATACGGTAGAATCATGGATAACCACTTCAGATGAAACTTCAAAACTTAAAAAACAGCCGGATTTAGTTTTTAGTTCACAAACAAATTCGAATCCAACCATTGAGATTAATACTGCCGAAAAATTTCAAACTATTGAAGGATTCGGATTTTCATTAACAGGCGGAAGCGCACAGGCAATAAAAAAACTGGATAAGGCAAAAAGAGAAGCTTTACTCCAGGAATTATTTTCGAGAGAAAATGATGCAATTGGTTTGAGTTATTTAAGGATAAGTATTGGAGCATCTGATTTGAATGAAAAAGTTTTTTCTTATGATGACATGCCGGAAGGCGAAACCGATTTAGAATTGAAACATTTTAATTTAGGACCTGATTTAGAAGATGTAATTCCGGTTTTAAAAGAAATTTTAGCTATAAATCCTAAAATTAAGATTATGGGTTCTCCATGGTCGCCGCCAGTCTGGATGAAGGACAACGGAAGCTCAAAAGGAGGAAGTTTACAGCCTAAATATTATCAGGTTTATGCCGAATATTTTGTCAAATACATTCAGGCAATGAAATCGCACGGAATTGTTATAGACGCCATTACGCCTCAAAACGAACCGTTGCATCCTGGGAATAATCCAAGTTTATTAATGCTGGCGGAACAGCAGGCAGATTTTATCGGAAATCATTTAGGTCCCGCTTTCGCGAAAGCAAAAATCAAAACCAAAATCATAGTTTACGATCACAATTGCAACAAACCGGAATATCCTTTGACGATTTTAAAAGATGGGAAAGCAAATCCGTTTGTAGCAGGATCGGCTTTTCATTTGTACGAAGGAGATATTAGTGCTTTATCAACTGTTCATAATGCATTTCCAGATAAAGATTTGTATTTTACCGAGCAATATACGGGAACAGGAACTAATTTTGAAACCGATTTAAAATGGAGCGTAAAAAATGTGGTGATAGGTTCTATGCGCAACTGGAGTAAAAATGCACTTTCCTGGGGACTGGCAAATGATGAATTTTACAAACCTTTTACTCCCGGCGGATGTTCGACTTGTAAAGGTGCTTTGATGATTGATCAGCATCAGAATGTTAAAAGAGAAGTAGGATATTATATAATCGCACACGCTTCTAAATTTGTTCCGGAAGGTTCTGTACGAATAGGAAGCAATATAGTAGGAAATTTACACAATGTTTCTTTTAAAACTCCGTTAGGACAAACAGTTCTAATTGTAGAAAATGACGGAGCAACGGCAGAGACTTTTAATATAAAATACAACCAAAAGCAAACCTCAACCACACTAAACGCTGGTGCAGTAGCAACTTACGTTTGGTAAAAACTTAAACAATGAAAAAAGTAACCACTATTACCTTGTTTATGCTTTCGCTCTTTGCGTCGGCGCAACAACAGACAACAGATCAGAAAGTAAATGATCTGCTGAAAAAAATGACAATTGAAGAAAAAATTGGACAGTTAAACCAGTACACCGGAGACAATCAGGCAACGGGACCAATTACAATTAATCCGAACAAGCAAAACGAAATTAAGCAAGGCTTAATTGGGTCTATGCTAAATGTTATCGGCACAAAATATACCAGACAATATCAGGAACTGGCAATGCAGTCGAGACTTAAAATTCCGTTGTTATTTGGTCAGGATGTTATTCACGGTTACAAAACGACATTCCCTCTTCCGTTAGCAGAAGCTGCAAGTTGGGATTTGGAAGCAATTGAATTGGCAGCAAGAGTAGCAGCGACAGAAGCAGCGGCAAGCGGAATTCACTGGACATTTGCTCCAATGGTAGATATAGGTCGTGATCCGCGTTGGGGCCGTGTAATGGAAGGCGCCGGAGAAGATACTTATCTGGGTTCTAAAATTGCTTACGCAAGAGTAAAAGGTTTTCAGGGAAATAAATTAGGAGATTTAAATTCTGTTATGGCTTGTGTAAAACACTTTGCAGCGTATGGCGCCGGAGTTGGCGGCAGAGATTACAACTCAGTGGACATGAGTGAAAGAATGTTAATGGAAACTTATTTACCTCCGTTTAAAGCCGCTGTAGACGCAGGTGCAGCAACTTTTATGAATTCGTTTAATGATATTAATGGAATTCCGGCAACTGGAAATGCGCATTTGCAAAGAGATATTTTAAAAGGAAAATGGAACTTTCAGGGATTCGTGGTTTCAGACTGGGGATCTATTGGGGAAATGGTAGCGCATGGTTATTCTAAAGATTTAAAAGAAGCTGCTTACTCTGCCATTACCGCAGGAAGCGACATGGATATGGAAAGTAATGCTTACAGAGGAAACTTAGCCCAATTAGTAAAAGAAGGAAGAGTTTCTGTTGATCTGGTTGATGATGCCGTAAGAAGAATTCTTCGCAAGAAATTTGAAATGGGATTGTTTGACGATCCTTATCGATATTCTGATGAAAAACGTGCTGAAAAAGCATTAAACAATCCAGACCACAGAAAGGCGGCACTTGAGGTAGCTCAAAAAAGTATTGTTTTATTGAAGAATGAAAACCAGACATTACCCATTTCTAAAAGTGTAAAAACGATTGCATTTATTGGTCCGATGGTTAAAGAATATAAAGAAAACATGGGATTCTGGTCTGTTGAACTTCCTGAAGTCGATTACAACAAATCGATCGTTTCTCAGTGGGATGGAATGCAAAATAAAGTCGGTAAAAACACGAAATTATTATACGCAAAAGGTTGTGAAATTGAAGGCACAAACAAAGACGGATTTGCAGAAGCAGTTGCAACAGCAAAACAAGCAGATGTTGTTATATTAAGTATTGGAGAAAGACGCGACATGAGCGGCGAGGCAAAAAGCAGAAGCGATCTGCATTTGCCGGGTGTTCAGGAAGATTTGGTAAAAGCAATTCAGGCAACAGGAAAACCGGTGGTGGTTTTAATAAATGCCGGAAGACCTTTGGTATTTAACTGGACTGCAGATAATGTTCCAGCCATTGTGTATACTTGGTGGTTAGGAACGGAAGCCGGAAATGCAATTGCAAATGTATTATTTGGAGATTACAATCCTTCCGGTAAATTGCCAATGACTTTCCCAAGAGAAGTAGGGCAGATTCCTATTTATTACAACCACTTTAGTACTGGAAGACCGGCAAAAACAGAAAGCGAGACTAATTATGTTTCAGCTTATATCGATTTAAAAAACTCGCCTAAATTTCCTTTTGGATATGGTTTGAGTTACACCACTTTTGATTACTCAGGTCTCCAATTATCTTCAGCTAAAATAAAGAGCAACGAAACGATTAAAATTTCTTTCCAGTTAAAAAACAGCGGAAAAGTGGCTGGAGAAGAAGTAGTACAGTTGTATTTAAAAGATAAATTTGGATCTGTTGTAAGACCGGTTTTAGAATTAAGAGATTTCCAGAAAGTAAAATTAAATGCAGGAGAATCTAAAACAATTGAATTTACAATCGACAAAGAAAAGCTTTCTTTTTACAATAATAAATTAGAATGGGTCGCTGAACCGGGAGATTTTGAAGTAATGATCGGGACTTCATCAGCAGACATTAAATTAAGATCTGATTTCGAATTAGTACCTTAACAAAATCAGATTGTCAATTTAAGTTGGCGCTATGGATTTTTTAAAGAGTTTTGAATTATCTCAAAACTGTATTTACAAAATCCATAGCGCCAATTCCTTTATACGAAGCATACAAAGCTTTTTCAAACGCTTCTTGTTTGGCTTTTTTATTTTTAGCATCGGTTTCAACAATCATTTCGTTGAAAATTCTTTCCTGTTCTTCACTATATTTTAAAGAAGCTTCAAGCAGGTAGGTTTTAGAAACAAATCCGAATGAAGTCCAGATTTTGGTTCTGATTTTTCGATTAATATCTTTCAACGAATTGGTAATCATAACTTTAAATTTAATATTGAAGAAAAAACAAAACTCGTCTCTGCTTTTTCTGATTAAGAATCTGGAATTTTAACAATTTCAATTCTTAATGTGTTATTGTGACGCAATGTAATTATTTTTTTTAAATTTGATTTTAAATTTTAGTTAAAATTGTGAGATGCAAACTTCTATATTCAAATTTATTAGAATTAGGAGGCGAACATTTTTTCAAAATATATGCTAAATTGCAGAGTTATTGATGCAAGAATAAAATTCAAATGTTAAAAGATATAATCGAGAATAGTGAAAATTACCAACCCGGACTTTCTATAGACTGCGTTATCTTTGGTTTTCACGATAATCAGCTCAAAGTTTTATTGTTAAAGGTAAATCAAAGTTTAAAATGGTCTTTACCTGGCGGATTTATTCCGGCAGATCAGGATATTGATACTGCAGCAATTACGATACTAAACAGCAGAACAGGTGTTGAAGGCGTTTTTTTAAGGCAGTTTGCTACTTTTGGAAAAGTAAAGCGTAATGATCAGCATTTTAGTCAGAAAGCATTAGAATATTTACAGATTGATGAGGAAAAAGGCAAATGGCTCACCCGCCGTTTTGTTACGATTGGTTATTATGCTTTGGTAGATTTTTTAAAGATTATTCCAAATACAATGAATGATTTCGAAATTGCAGAATGGATTGACCATAAGGAAGTCCCAGAGCTGATTTTGGATCACAAAGAAATTCTGGACAAAGCTTTGGACACTCTAAGAATCGAATTGAATTTGATGCCAATTGGATATAATTTGTTGCCGGAAAAATTTACAATTCCGGAAATTCAGAAATTATATGAAACTATTCTGGACAGAAAATTAGACAGAAGAAATTTTCTAAGAAAGATTACCAACATCGGAATTCTGAAAAAATTAGAAGAAAAGAAAAGCAACGTGGCGCATAAGGCACCCAATCTTTATTCTTTCGACAAAGAAAAATACGATGAGGTTTTAAAAAATGGATTAAATCAGGGTTGGTAGAAATTAATTTAAAATTAAATATATGGTCTCAATTGAAACCTTTAGAAAATTAGCTTTATCGTTTCCGGATGCAACAGAAGAGCCTCATATTGAGAAAATTTCTTTCCGGATCAAAAAAAAGATTTTTGCCACTTTTGACGAAAAAAATAACCACGGAGTTTTAAAGTTAAATGAAATTGATCAGTCTGTCTTTTGTTCTTCAGGAGAAATGATTTTTTATCCCATCCCAAATAAATGGGGAAAACAAGGCTGGACAATTGTAGAACTTTCAAAAGCCAGACCAGAAATGTTTGAAGATGCTTTAATACGTTCGTACGAAAATGTAGCTACAAAAAAGAAATGAAAATTTATCTCACAATTGTTCTAAAAGTGAGATTTACTCTTGGTTTTTGTGTCATTTTTGTGGGAGGTAAACGATGCAGCCAATGTGTTTGTGTTTCATCTTTCATAACCAGTAAACTGCCATTTTCCAGAATAATAGAAACAGTTTCTTTGGTTTCTTTATGTTTAAAAGCAAACTTGCGTTCTGCGCCAAAACTTAGAGATCCGATAGCGTCATTTTTTTTTAAATCTTTTTCGGCATCGCTGTGCCAGGCCATTCCCTCCTCACCGGTATGATATAAGTTAAGCAGGCAGGAATTAAAAGTTTCTCCCGTTTTCTTCTCGATTATACTTTTTAATTCTAATAATTCCTTCGTCCACGGCAATGCTTTTTTTGTAGTTTTAGAATAGGTATATTCAAATTCCTGATCGCCGTACCACGCCACTTTTCGTTTGGTTAAAATCAATTTACCGAAGATAATGGCTTCATCATTTTTCCATTCAATGGTATTTAAAAGAGTGTCGCGATAAAAATCGGCTTCATTCCTGGAAAAAATGGTTCCATAATAATTAACCGTTCCATCTTTTGGAAGCAGGTTTGTCGATTCGTTTATTTCAGGATTAAATAAGTCCATTTTTCCATTTTTGATATTCGGTTTTCATACAATGTCCGCAAGGTCTGAAACCATTTTCTCTGGCTTCATTTTCAGACAAAAAGAAAACCCGGTTTTCGCGTTTCATTCTTTTTCCGGAACTGCATTTTAGCGTTCCGTAGATTTTTAGTTTTTGGTTGCCTCCAAAGCAAATTTCGCCATTTTTAATTTTATTTCGTAAATCAGAATCAGAAATTTTATAGTGTAAAATCATTTTTTTTTAAGTTTTAAAACTTCAAAGAGAAAGAAGAAAAACCTTTTGTAAAACTTTGAACCTTTGTTTCTTTGCACATCTGGCCCTTATGACAATGCATCATGAAAAATAATTCCAAGTGTATGCCTTTCGCCCGAATGAATTTCGCTAACTCCATGTTTCATATTCACACGATAATAACCTTTTGTACCTTTTATGGGTCTGAAATTAGTTGTAAAAATCAACATGTCACCTTTTTTAGGTTTTAAAACAATCGCTTTAGACTGGGCGCGTGGCGTTTGCTGTGTAAGAACAAATTCGCCGCCGGTAAAATCTTCGTCAGGTTCATTTAAAAAAAGTACGGTTTGTATAGGGAAATAAACATCGCCGTATAAATCCTGATGAAGCGTATTGAAACCACTTTTGCCATATTTTAAAATTAAAACCGTTGCTTTTAATTGTTCATTTTGATGACATTGTTCTAAAAGTTCTGCGTGTGTTTTAGGAAAAACAGTATTTATATTCAAAACTTTCATCCACGCATTTGCAATTGGCGCCAATTTAGGATAAACCGAAGTTCGAATGTTTTGAATTAAATCCGGAAGCGGATAATTGAAATATTTATATTCGCCGATACCAAATCGGTAGCGTTCCATCACGACCGTTTTTCGGTATAAATTGGGATTTGAATAATTCATTTTAAGATTCTCGCATTCTTCGTTATCAAGAAGATTTGGAATAATGGCAAATCCATTTTCGTGCATAGATTCGGTGACTGCTTCCCAATTTTGGGAAGCAATTCTGGATTGTATATGTTGCATTGGAGTTATTTTGATAGTTTTTTTTTGCCACGAATTGCACCAATTTTCACGAATTAATTTTAAAAAATGAATTAGAGAAATTTGTGTTAATTCGTATAATTCGTAGCAAAAACCTGCGATAGAATATTATGTGTTAGGATTTATATGTGCGCCTTCCCAGCCAATAATAGCCGTTTTTCGGGTATTTCCCCACATATAACCGCCAAATATTCCCGAAGACTGTATGACGCGGTGACACGGAATTAAAAACGCGACAGGATTACTGCCAATTGCAGTTCCAACGGCTCGGGAAGCATTTGGTTTCTCAATTTGATAAGCAATAGAACCGTAAGTAGAAAGCTGTCCCATTGGGATTTTAAGTAAAGTTTCCCAAACCTTTAATTGAAAATCTGTTCCTTTTAAATGCAATTTTATTTCAGATAATTTGCTCCAGTCGTTTTGAAAAATGAACAAGGCGTTTTGTTGTATCCAATCGAGTTTTCTGGAAAATGCCGCATTTGGGAATTTGTTTTTTAAATCTTCAAATCCATTTTCTTCATTTTCGGCGAAAGCCATAAAACAAATTCCTTTTTCAGTAGAAGCGACAATGATATTTCCAAATGGACTTTCGGCAAAGCTAAAATTGATAAAAAGATTTTTACCCCCATTTTTATATTCTGCCGGTGTCATTCCTTCTATGCTTACAAATAAATCGTGAAGGCGGCTGGTTCCCGAAAGTCCGGTCTCGTAAGCAGTTTCAGAGATCGTGGCTTGATTTTCTTTTAGCAGTTTTTTAGCATGTTCTATACTCGTATACTGCAAAAATTTCTTCGGACTTGTTCCTGCCCATTCACTAAAAAGCCGCTGAAAGTGAAACGGACTCAAATGTACTTTCTCTGCAACCTCATCAAGATTGGGCTGCTCTTTAAAATTAGCTTTGATATATTCTATAGCTTCGGCGATACGATTATAATTGATGTTTTCCTGTGTGTTCATTTTCATTCCATTTTATAATACAAATATCGGTCGGCTTTTACGGTTATAAAATCCGAAACTTGCGGAAGTTCAAAGTTCAAAGTTTCAGGTTTGAGGTTTCAAGTTCCAGGTTTTGCCACCTGAAACCTGAAACAAAAAAACTATTTAAGTTCTTCTTTTTTAAGTGACACACTTATCAATTTGTAACCTTCTTCCGTTCGAAGGAATTCAAAATGATCCTGTCCTGAATCAGATTTATTTTTTGGATTGATTATGACATTTTTAACCGGATACATCCACTCTTTGGGTTCATTACAATTATTGAAATACACTTGATATTCTTCTGATTCAAAAATAAACTTATTTAAACCATCAGAGGAAACAAAATAATCTGTGTTTGCCGAATTTAATTGCTGTAGTTTTAGTTTTAAAAGATTGAAATTCTTTTCAATAAATTTTGATTTCGATTCACTTACCCATCCCTCTGGTTCTTTCCAATAAGTAATTTTGTCAAAAGAGTTTTTTTCCAGATTATTTTTGGATAAATCAGTTAACAAGATGTTTTTTAGCCAATTTTTAAATTCCTTATCATAATTAATGAAAGAATAATATTGTCCGTCGATTCCTAAAAAGCTCTCGCGTGATGGATCTTTAAGCGGTTTCTGAGACTTTTGTACAGAATAGAAATTCAGTTCAGTATTGTATTTAAAGTCTTCAATTAAAATTTTATTATTGCTGTCAATTAGATAATCTTTTCCGCCACTCCAGAAAAAATGCTCACCATCAATTTCTTTTTGAGCATCTTTCAAGGCGATAATCATACCATTTTGAACTTTTGATAAATTGCTGTACTGCGCCGGAATTATAATTTTTCCTTCCCGATTAAACATTCCCATTTTATCGGTTTTGTAATCTTTAAATCTAATGAAACCTTCATTTTCGCAATCTGGCCCGTTGTCAAAACTGTATAAACTATCTCGTCCGACTATTTTTCCTTGTTTGGTCAAGTAATAGCTTTTCCATTTGCCATTTTCATCTTCAGAAACAGCAATTATATTTTCGAATTTACCGGCGATTGTAAAACCTGTAAATTTAGGTGCTATTTTAATTGTTCCGTTTTTATCTTTAAAACCAATAAGTGTGGTGTCTTTATTAGGAAATGAAGTCCAGACATCACTACTTTGGGAATATGAAGACGAATTTAAAATAATTAATGTCAGAAGGAAAATAATCTTTTTCATGAAAATGTTTTTTATCTGAGGTGACTCTCTAATTCATTGTTTTTTGCTTCATCAAAACAGTCAGAACAAAGCATTTTAAAGTCGGCCACGGTTTGAAAAGCATCTGTCCATTCCTCACCATTATCCAGAAGATATTGTTCGCAGGAATTACACCAGGCAATCTGCGGTAAATCTTCTTCGGCTTCGGAATAATAGAAACCTACTTTTTCTTTTTGGTCTATTGCCATTGCAATATGAATGCAAGTAAAAGACATTTCTTTTGTTCCATGCAGATCACATATAATATTTTCGATCATATCTTAAGTTTAAAGCTTTAAGTTCAAATTTAAAGTTATAAAATAAAAAAGCTGTCAATGTCTTGTTAAAATTATATTGTTCTGGTATTACGTGAGCGTGAGGGATAGGAGCAGGCTACCGAAGTAGCTCGGATAGCCCGACATTATTTTAAGAAAGGCCCAATGTACGCAAAGTATATTTGGGCCATTTTTAAAATAGTGGCACGCCCGGTATATTTTAGATTTCTTAATTTCTGATTTTAGATTAAAAAAAAGAAACCTGACAGAATTTAAGATCTGTCGGTTTTGATTATGACATTTAGTTAAAATCATAATTATAACCTATTGTTTTTAATTCTTCTTCAAGCTTTTTCCATTTAGTGAATTTTTCGTCAAGTAATAAAACCATTTTTTTAGTTAATACTTTGCCCTGATAAATTTGGGTTACAGTTTTTAAAGGAATTCCTTTTAGATATTGCTTTTCATTTCCATAATAAAATAGGTAGCCTTCAAGAGCCCAATCTCTGTAAGTTCTTGGATTTCCATCAAAAATCGTTAAATATTCCTGTATAGAGTCATCATCGATTCCATTTATTCCCGCTTGCCAACTGCCATCTGGATTTGTCCACATACAAAAATTTGTTCCACATGATGAAACTGTTTTTCCAAAAATAAATTCCTCATAAATTTTAGGTATTCCTTTTGTAATATCTTTTTTTCTCAAATTTGGAATATAATATTTAACCAACCCATTTATAACGCAACCATCTTTCAGAAATAGAATCATTATCTGGCTGCCTTGGCCATCATTCATCTCAAAAAATTCTTCGTTAGCACCCCATTTAGAATCGTAAGAATAATATGGAGCGGTAAATTTATATTCTGCTTCAAAGATCGCAGTTAACACAGAAATTGCTTTACAAATTCTTTGTAAATCCTTCTTTCTAGGCATAGAAGCTAAATCTATTACCTTATGTGATTTTATTAAGTGGGTAACGTTTTCATTGTCGTATGAGTTCCTGGTTTCAGATTTAGAGATTGAATTTAAACTTTTATCTTCACATGAGAATATGCTTAGTAGAATTAGGAGGTAAGCTAAATTTTTTAATTTCATTATGATTTATTTAAAATCATAGTTGTAAGCAATGTCCATTAAGTCCTCTTCAAGTCTTTTCCAGTCATCAAAGTTTTTATCGAGTAATAAAACCATTTCTTTAGTTAGTTTTTTGCCCTCATATATTTCTGATACCGTTTTATTTATACGGGTTTTTACTAATCCTTCATCTTCTTCATTTTCTGAGCCAATTTCAAAATAATCAACAGCCCAATCTATATATGTTTGGGGATTTCCGTCAAAAATATTTAAGAATTCTTCTGATCCATCTTCATTTGCTCCAATTTTTCCTGTTTGCCACACTCCTTCGCCATTTGTCCATAAGCAAAAACTTGTGCCCATCGATGATACAGGTTCTCCAAAAATAAATTCATTGTAAATTTCAGGCATTCCTTTCGTTAAATTTTCTTTCGTTTTATCGCCATAGTAAAATTCATTTACAAACCCATTTATGACGCAGTTATCTTTAATAAAAAGAATCATGATATGATCCCCACATCCATTTCTAATCTCAAAAAACTCTTCGTTCTCAAACCATTTAGAATTGTATGAATAATATCTGCCATCCCACTCCGGATAGAAAATAGCATCTAATAAAGATATTGCCTTACAAATTCTTTGTAAATTAGTCTTTGAGGGCATTAAGGCTACGTTTTTTGTTGCAATCATCATTATTTTATTTGTGTAAATTTCCTACAAAAATAGAAATAATATTCAATTTATACTATGTGTTTTTCAAATAAAAAACCCGACAGGTTTTAAAAATCTGTCGGGTTTTGAATATGTAATTAAGAAATCCATCCCGAAACTTGGGGACTAATCTTAAATTTAAAATTTCTTAGTATCTGTAGTACTCTGGTTTGAATGGTCCCTGAACCTCAACACCAATGTAAGCAGCCTGGTCGTCACGTAGAACTTCTAGCTCAACGCCTAATTTTGCTAAGTGAAGAGCAGCAACTTTTTCATCTAAATGTTTTGGTAACATATAAACTTCGTTTTTGTAAGCTGCGCTGTTGTTCCATAATTCAATTTGAGCCAAAGTCTGGTTTGTAAATGAGTTACTCATAACAAAACTTGGGTGACCGGTAGCACAACCTAAGTTTACTAAACGTCCTTCTGCCAAAATGATAATATCATTTCCATTGATAGTATATTTATCAACTTGTGGTTTGATTTCGATTTTAGATGCACCGTGAGTTCTGTTTAACCAGGCCATGTCGATTTCATTGTCAAAGTGTCCGATGTTACAAACAACCGTTTTGTCTTTCATTTGCTCGAAATGCTCTCCAAGAACGATATCTTTATTTCCTGTAGTGGTAATAATGATGTCAGCATTTGCAATTACTGTGTTTAATTTTTTAACTTCATACCCGTCCATTGCAGCTTGTAAAGCACAAATCGGATCGATTTCAGTAACTGTTACGATAGAACCAGCACCTCTGAATGAAGCTGCAGTTCCTTTTCCAACGTCACCATATCCGCAAACAACCACTCTTTTTCCAGCAAGCATTAAGTCAGTTGCACGACGTACAGCATCTACAGCAGATTCTTTACATCCGTATTTGTTATCAAATTTAGATTTAGTAACAGAATCGTTAATGTTGATTGCAGGCATTGGAAGAGTTCCTGCTTTTACTCTTTCGTAAAGTCTGTGAACACCAGTTGTAGTTTCTTCAGAAAGACCTTTAATTCCAGGAACCAATTCCGGGTAACGATCGATAACCATATTTGTTAAATCCCCACCATCATCCAAAATCATGTTTAATGGTTTTCTGTCTTCACCAAAGAACAAAGTCTGCTCGATACACCAGTCAAAAGATTCTTCGTCAAGACCTTTCCATGCATATACAGAAATTCCGGCAGCAGCAATTGCAGCAGCAGCCTGATCCTGAGTAGAGAAAATGTTACAAGAAGACCATGTAACCTCTGCACCAAGAGCGATTAAAGTTTCGATTAGAACCGCAGTCTGAATTGTCATGTGAAGACATCCTGCAATACGCGCACCTTTAAGAGGCTGTTCGTCTTTGTATTCAGCACGAAGCGCCATTAAACCTGGCATTTCAGCTTCAGCCAATTCAATTTCTTTTCTTCCCCAAGCCGCTAGAGAAATATCTTTTACTTTGAAAGCCACATAAGGCGTAGTTGTAGTACTCATTTATATTATATTTGTATATGTATAATTTTTTGCAAATTTACATAATACCTTTTGAATTTTGTAACTTTCTCTAAGATTTATGAAATGTTTAATTTCTTAATCTTTAGAATGTTAGTTTAAGAATCGATTTTAACTATATAAGTGGTGGAAGTTCGTTTAAAAGACAGATTCGTAAAATAACCCTAAATTTAAAGGAAAATATAATTCACAATTCACAACTTACCATTTATAATTAAAAAAAATGCCTTTATTTCAAACCATACAGTTTAACGAAAACACCAAAATTTTAATTTGGAAGATTACCGAATCTTTTGATGAATTGTACAGTAAGGTTGCCCTAAAAGAAAAAACGCAGCGAAGACTGGACGGAATGAAATCTGAAATGCACCAGCGGGCTTTTTTGAGCGTAAGAATGTTGATTCAGGAAATGGGGTTTACAGATAAAGATTTGCATTATGATGAATTTGGGAAACCGTATTTTGATTGTCATAATTATATTTCAATAACACATTCCTACAATTATGCCGCTATAATTATTAGTGAACAAACTGTTGGTATCGATATGGAATTGCAACGTGATAAAATCATCAGGATTGCTGATAAATTTACCGATTACGAATGCCTTTATTTAAAGCCACATTTAACAGAAGAGTACATTAAAAAACTAACGGTAATCTGGGGCGCAAAAGAAGCCATCTTTAAAATAAGAAATGAAAAAGGTATTAGTTTTAAAGATCATATTCGTGTAAATGATTTTTCTTTAAATGAAAAAAAGACTTCGGCGAGTCTTTATTTTGATGATTTAATTAAGGATTTTGAAGTCCATTATGTCGAAATCGACAATTTTACTTTGGTGTATGCTTTTGAGAAATAATTTTCATCATCTTTTTGTTGTTTGAAATAACAAAACGTGGCATAATATTTCTGGTCAAAAAAAAATATTACCAAAAACTTAAAACCTCAGCAACTTAGAATCTCAGTGTCTCAGAAACTTTAAAAATTAAACTTCACTCTCTTTTTGTCGGTGCTGAAACATACTTATAAACAAAAAAGTGCTCATTTTTCGGGCACGTCTCTTTAGCGTATCGGCATTTTCGCCTTCAAAATAATCGTCAATCGTCTGAAACCAGTGATTGAGCCAGATTCCGAATTCATTTGTTGTTATTTTTTCATTAAAATGAGCGTCCACTTCATTGTGAACAGCATGCGGATTCCCTTTGTATTTGCGGACACCAAAAAGATTCGTTTCCCAAAAATCAGTTAGTTTTTCGAGATGCAGATCCCAGTCGGTTATGATATCATTAAAATAAAAGCCGATTTCGCGATCGGCTCTTATTTTATTGTAAAACTGATGGACTAAAAAATTTATGTCTGTTCTGTTTTCTATTTGTTTTTTCACAGAAAAATAGTGTTTAAAAGAATAAAAAATACACTTAGGACTGCACTTAAAATCAAAAGGTTAAAAACCACTTTGTGTTTCATTTGTGCCAGAATTGAAGTGTTGACAAAGATACAGGCTAAAACTATAATGGCCAGCTGAATCATTTGAAAAATTGAAGTTCCGTTAGACAAAACATACATTGCTGCAGCACCGCCTAAACAGCTTTGACCAATTACTGCCATTGCAGCAGAACCCATATAACTTTTGTTGAAATTTTCGAATGTTGTTTGATATAGTGTCATGATATTCAGATTTTTATATGACAAAGATACGCTCACAACTCAACTGCATTTTATGATTAAAATCATAAAACGAGAACTTTTTTATCTGTATACTTTTCGATTAATTATCTTCAATTCGCCTTTTTTCTCCAGAGCTTTTATGGTTCTGATCACTGTTTCGACCCGTAATCCGGTTAAATCTCCAATTTGCTGTCGGGTAAAATTGATTAAAAAACCGTTGGAATCTTTTTGAAAATTGAAATAAGCAATTCCGTGATCGATTAATTTTAAAACGCGATGTTCCGGTTCGTGCGTAGAAATTTCTGCAGCCATAACCGATTTGTAATACAAACGCTGTGACAGATTTTCAATTACCTTAATGCTTACCTTCGGGTTTTCCTCAAGCAGCTTCATAAAGTTTTCTTTCGAAAGAATAAAAATCGAAGCATTTTCTACTGCTATGGCATTTGCAGGATATTTTTGATTGAGAAACAACGGAGGCTCGCCAAATGATTGTCCTTCGTAAAATATGCCCTGAATAAATTCTCTTCCGTCATCATTATAATTACTCATTTTGATTTCGCCCGAAATAATCTGAAAATAGTTTAAAGGCAGATTGCCTTCTTCAAAAATAATATCATTTTTAGCAAACGATTTTATTACTGCACCATATTTTTGTAATAATTCAACTGTAATCATAATGTGTTGTTTCCGTTATCAAGACGTTAGACAAATATAATTCATTCAAAATAGTTTCTTTGACATTAAAAAACTTTTACTTTTACACTCCGTATGCAAGAACAATTACTTACCATCCGACAACAGATTTTAGTCGCTAAAAGGAGCGGTCAGAAATTATTGGCCATACTTTTGGATCCGGATAAAATTGTTTTGAAAAATCTGGATCATTTAATTGATAAAATTAATGAATCTCCTGCTACTTATATTTTTGTAGGCGGCAGTATTGTTCGAAATAATATTTTAGAGGAAATCATTGCTTCATTGAAGGAAAAAACAAATTTACCAGTAATACTATTTCCCGGTGATCCTTCGCAGATTTCTCCTAAAGCGGATGGAATTTTGTTCCTGTCGCTATTGTCAGGACGAAATCCGGATTATTTAATTGAATATCAGGTCCAGGCAGCGCCAATACTCAAAAAAACAAATCTTGAAGTAATTTCTACAGGTTATATTTTAATAGAAAGCGGCAACGAAACGGCTGTTGCGCGTGTGAGCAAAACAAAACCTTTAAGCCGTAAAAATCCCGATTTGGTTCTTGCAACTGCTCTCGCAGGAGAAATGCTGGGAAATCAATTTATCTATCTCGAAGCAGGAAGCGGTGCTAAACAGCCTGTTCCAACAGAAATGATTGAGTTAATTGCTCAAAATATTGAAATTCCTGTAATTGTTGGTGGAGGAATCGTAGATTTGCACGGAATTCAGAAAGCATATAAAGCTGGCGCTGATTTAGTTGTTATTGGAACAGCTTTTGAAAACGACAGTCGTTTTTTTGAATCATAATACCGCTAATCCAAAACAATTTTGATGATAGATTTTTTTCTGGAAAGTTACAAAAATGCTCCGCTATGGCATATTGCCTTAGAATTTTTAGTCTTTGTATGTGGCATCCTGAGCGTCTGGTTTGCTAAGAAAGAAAATATCTGGGTTTATCCGACGGGATTAATTGCCACAGTTATTTCGGTGTATTTACTGTATGTTGCGGGTTATATTGGAGATATGATTATTAATGCATATTTTTCGGTTATGAGTATTTATGGATGGTATGTCTGGGGAAAGGGCGGAACTACAGAAGACAATTTACCAATTACCCGTACAACGTTTAATGAAAAAATAATCGGAATCTTATTATTCATCGTCACCATTTTTGTAGTTTTCGGCATTTATACCTATTTTGATTATGAAATACATCCCGACAATTATGTCGACATGATTTCATCAGGAATATTTTTCGCCGGAATGTGGTATATGGCCAGAAAAAAAATAGAAAACTGGACACTTTGGATTATTGGTGATATTATTGTTGTACCTCTTTATGCTTATCGTGGCTTAGGGATGCTGTCACTTCAATACATAATTTTTACAATTTTGGCTATTTCAGCTTATTTAGAATGGAGAAAGATCTTAGACAGCAAAAAACAACTATCATAAAAATTGCTTTGTTCGGGCCTGAAAGTACAGGTAAAACAACATTGGCAAAACAACTTGCAGAGTATTACGAAACCAAATGGGTTCCGGAATTTGCACGTGATTATCTACAGGAAAAATGGGAAGAAAACCAACATATTTGCGTAGCCGAGGATATGATGCCTATTGCGTATGGCCAGACGGCGCTGGAAAATGAAAAATTAACTCAGGCAAATAAATACTTATTTTGTGATACCAATCTGATGGTTACAAAAGTATTTTCGGAAATGTATTATGGTTTTTGTGATCCGCTATTAAATGAAGCGGCGCTTAAACACGAATACGATTTGTTTTTTCTGACCGATATTGATGTTCCCTGGGAAAAAGATGATATAAGAGACACTCCTAATGGAAGAGAAACGGTGTTTTCGGTATTTAAACAAACGCTGATTGATACAAAAAAACCTTTTATAACATTATCGGGCGATAAGGAAACACGTTTGGTAAAAGCTGTTGACATTATAAATAATCTGAGTATTGCAAAAGAAAGAGGTTTTTCATCAAATGATTTTGTTCAGATTTATGACAGAGAAATTCCTTTTTCAAATGTTTTAAAACAACTTGAAAGTTTTAAAAATGGAATTGTAAAAACTAATTTGATAAGTCCTGCCACAATTGATAATGGTATTTTAAGTTTATCTGCAAATGAGTTTGAAAAAAAATCTTCTTTTTTTGATGATCAGAAAGAAAAACTGAAAATTAAAAAATTTGTTCCTGCCTCTGGTGCTGCAACAAGAATGTTTAAGTTTTTGATTGCTTTTCTGAATGATTTTGATATTACTAAAGAAACAATAAACGCTTATATTAATAGAAAAAAGGACAAAGAACTGGCGATTTTTATTGTTGGAATGGAGAAGTTTCCTTTTTTTAAAGCAGTGGACCAAAAATTAAAAGAGTTATATCCAGATTTTGAAACTCTTGAAAGAGATTACAAGAATTATTATTTTATAAAGACATTGTTATCTCCCGATTATTTCGATTTTGCAAACAAGCCAAAAGCGGTCCTGCCTTTTCATTTATATGAAACACATATTGCGAATCCAATTGAAGAACATTTAAATGAATGCGTTCATTATGCCAGCTCAGGAAATGTTTCTAATTTACATTTTACTGTTTCAGAGATTCACCAGGATTTGTTTTATCTGGGCGTCGATGAGGTTTTAAAAAAGATTGAAACTCCTTCTGGTGTAAAAATCAATATTGGATATTCTTATCAAAGCAAAAGCACAGACTCTATAACCATTGATGTAAATAATAAATTAGTAAAAGATGAAAATAACAAGTTAATTTTCAGACCAGGCGGACACGGAGCTTTAATTGAAAACCTGAACAATCTAGATGCAGATGTTATTTTTGTGAAAAATATAGATAATGTTATTCAAAATCACATCGATCAAATTACTTTATATAAAAAAGCATTAGCGGGAATTTTAATTGAATTGCAACAAAACGTATTTCAGTATTTGCAAGAAATTGACAATGAGGAAATAAAAGAGGATAATATCAAAAAAATTATTGATTTTCTATATAAAGATTTTAATATCGAAATGACAAGTGACTTTAATAAATTCACTTTTGATAATAAATTAAATAAACTTAAGGAACTTCTTAACAGACCCATCAGAGTTTGCGGAATGGTGAAAAATGAAGGAGAACCAGGTGGAGGTCCGTTTTGGGTACGAAATAAAAAAGGAATAAAATCGCTGCAAATTGTAGAGACTTCACAAATTAATTTAGAAGATAAAAAGCAGGAGAAAATTTTAGAAGAATCAACACATTTTAATCCTGTAGATTTAGTTTGTGGGATTAAAAATTATAAAAAAGAAAAATTTAATCTAATTGAATTTGTGGATCAGAATGCTGGTTTTATAGTGGAGAAAAGTGTAAACGGAGTCGCTGTTAAAAATTATGAACTCCCGGGTTTATGGAACGGGTCTATGGCGAATTGGCTAACGGTTTTTGTTGCAGTTCCCCTGATTACTTTTAATCCGGTAAAAACGGTTAATGATTTATTAAAAGCGGCACATCAGCCACAATAGTATGGATGCAGAAAAAATCATATCAGAATTAGATTTTAAAGCGGTTCGAAGCAGCGGAGCAGGAGGACAGAATGTAAACAAGGTTTCTTCAAAAGTAGTTTTGTCATTTAACCTGCAAGCTTCTCAAGCGCTGTCTGATGATGAAAAATTTTTACTGCAAAACAATTTGGCCCATCGACTGACTACAGAAAATATCCTGATTTTGAATTGTGATGAAGACAGAAGTCAGATTAAAAATAAGGAAATTGTAATAAAACGGTTTTTGGAAATAATCAAAAAGGGTTTATTTGTTCCTAAAGTGCGAAAGGCAACTAAAATTCCGAAAGCGGCAATTAAAAAGAGAATCAAGGATAAAAAGAATATTTCTGATATTAAACAATCACGCCGAAAACCCAATCTGGACTAAATTTCGAATTTTTTGCAGTTTTAAATATTTTAACACTAAATTTGCACTGTCTCAAAGGGGTGCTCCAAATAACGAGCTGAGATCATACCCAAAGAACCTGAGCGAGTAATGTTGCTAAGGGAAAAAACGACAAAATTAAGAGAGCACACTTAATTTTGTGGTAAGAAACACATTTATTAATTTAACAAAAGAATAATTCCCCCTTTTATTCGTATTTATTTACGAATGAAAACTATTTTTAAAGGTACTGAAGTACTAATCTACAAAGGTTTAAAGGTTGAAAGACCTCGCGTAACCAAATCTGCTTTCTACATTCTATTTTCTTTATTCTATTCTCTGTCTTCCAATGCACAGGAAAAAGATTCTGTAAAAGTCAATCAGCTTGATGATGTTCTGGTTTCGGCTGTTCGTGTTACTTCTAAAACTCCGGTTAGTTTCAGTAATATGGATAAAAAAGAAATCAAATACAGAAATCTTGGTCAGGATATTCCTGTTTTGATGAATTACCTTCCTTCTGTTGTAACTACTTCAGATGCCGGCAATGGTTTTGGTTATACCGGAATACGTGTCCGCGGAAGCGATGCAACACGTGTAAATGTGACGATAAACGGAATTCCGTACAACGATGCTGAAAGTCAGGGAACTTTTTGGGTTAATATGCCGGATTTTGCTTCTTCTGTAGAAAGTCTGCAGTTACAACGCGGAGTTGGAACATCTACAAACGGTGCCGGAGCTTTTGGCGCAAGTTTAAATATGTTGACAGACAGTTATGCCAATAAAGCAACAGGCGAAATCTCAAGTTCTGCCGGATCATTTAACAGTTTAAAGAATACAGTAAAATTTAGCACAGGATTATTAAACGATCATTTTGAAATTGCCGGGCGTTTGTCTGCGATGAAATCTGATGGTTATGTAGACCGTGCGAGTTCCGATTTAAAATCTTATTTTCTTCAGGGAACTTATGTCGGTAAAACAACTTTAATAAAAGCCTTGGTTTTTGGCGGAACTCAGAAAACATATCAATCCTGGAACGGAATTGATGCTGAAACTTTAAATTCTAATCGCAGATATAATTCTGCCGGAGCATACACAGATGAATTCGGAAATACACGTTATTACGATAACGAAACAGATAATTATAATCAGGATCATTATCAGCTGCACTGGAGTGAATCGATTTCTGATAACTGGAGTACAAATGTTGCAGTTCATTATACAAAAGGGAAAGGATATTATGAGAATTATAAAGAAGATGCCGAAATGTCTGACTATAATCTTAATCCGGTTGGAGGAGTTACAACAACAGATTTAGTTCGTCAGAAATGGTTAGATAATGATTTTTACGGAACCACTTTTTCTGTTAAATACAGAACAGAAAAATTAGATGTCATTTTAGGAGGTGGATGGAATAAATATGAAGGTGATCATTTTGGAAAAGTAATCTGGGCCAGATATGCTTCTCTATCGGAACTGGGAGATCATTATTACGATGATTACTCTGCTAAAACGGATGGAAATCTTTTCGCGAAAGCAAATTATCAATTTACAGAAAAATTAAGCTTTTATGGAGATTTACAATACAGAAGAGTAACGTATAAAGCCAATAGTGCAGAAACAGGTCTGGTAGATGACGATTTTAATTTCTTTAATCCGAAAGCAGGTTTGAATTACGAAATTAATCAAAAAAGTACTTTATATTTTTCCTATGCACGCGCCAATCGTGAGCCCAACAGAACCGATTATGAAGGCGGAAATGTAAGGCCCGAAAAATTAAATGATTTTGAATTAGGATGGAGATTCAATTCAGAGAAATTTCAATTAAATTCTAATCTTTATTATATGGGATACAAAGACCAGTTAATTTTAACGGGAAGATTAGATGATGTTGGTTCTCCGATTCGCGCCAATACAGAAAAAAGTTATCGCTTAGGTTTAGAATTTGATGCCACAATTGCACTCTCTGAAAAATTTACATTAAGACCAAATTTCACTATAAGCAGTAATAAAAATGTTGATCTGGCAGTAGAAGGAGAGTATTACGGAACAACCAAAATTGCTTATTCGCCGGAGATTATTGCAGGAAACATTTTTGTATACAAACCAATTGAAGGTTTATATCTCTCGTTATTGCAAAAATACGTTGGAGAACAATTTATGAATAATATTGAACTACCTGCGGCTAAACTAGCAGATTATTTTGTAAATGATTTTAATGCTTCTTACGAAATAAAACCAAATACCATTTTTAAATCCATTACGATTACAGCTTTGGTCAATAACATCTTCGATAAAAAATATGTATCAAACGGAGCGATGTATGATATTTATCCGTACTATTATCCACAAGCCGGAACTAACTTTTTGATAGGTTTGAATCTGAAATTCTAATTGATAATCCATATAAAAAAGCCTGAAAATTAAATTTCAGGCTTTTTTACTTTAGTTGTAAACGTGAACCACAGTTCCGGAAGCTTCGACGCGATATTGTTTCATCGGATATTCCTTTCCGCCAAGTCCTGTAAATAAATTATACTGCGTTTTGTCGCAGGAACAAACCGCATTAATTCCGTCAATAGTCATTGGTGTACATGAAGTAATAGCCTGATTGGGACAAGCAGCATCGAAAGCGGTATAGGTTCCGGTACCAGTCATCATAACGATAATTCCTTTTGCTCCATAATTAGGAACATAAACCGGATTGGCTACATATTTTAAACCATTATATAAAGGCAGGTTACTGTCAAGGTATACATTTATAGAATAATTTGGGATATAAGGATTATTGTTGCTTCTGTTGTTGTCGCTGCAGGAAATCAAAATAGCAGACAATGCGATAAAGAACCAGATTTTTTTCATTATTTGAATAAGAATTAGTTAAAACAAAAATAATTTATTTAGATTTGAAATCTATATGATTAACATATAATTATGTACTATAAAAAATTATAGTATATTTGTGGTAAGAAAATCCCGTCGCGATGGGATTTTTTGTATTTATATAAACGATGAAGTTATGAGTAAAGTATCTTATTATACAGCAGAAGGATTAAAAAAGTTAAAAGATGAATTGGAGCACTTAAAAAGTGTTATGCGTCCAAAGGCATCTCAGGATATAGCAGAAGCAAGAGACAAAGGTGATTTATCTGAAAATGCAGAATATGATGCAGCCAAAGAGGCTCAGGGATTACTTGAAATGAGAATTGCGAAATTAGAAGAAGTATATTCTAATGCAAGACTTATTGACGAATCTCAACTTGACGTTTCTAAAGCTTTGGTTTTATCGAATGTAAAAATCAAAAATCAGGCAAACGGAATGGAGATGAAATATACGCTTGTGGCTGAAAGTGAAGCTGATCTTAAAACAGGAAAAATCTCTGTAACTTCTCCTATTGGAAAAGGTTTGCTTGGGAAATCTGTTGGAGAAGTCGCTGAAATTACAGTTCCAAACGGAGTTTTGAAATTTGAAATTCTTGAAATCTCAAGAGACTAATTCTTGTTTAAAAGTTTAATCGCTATATCGATTAAACGATTAATCACATAAATGAATAAACGATGAGTTCTATATTCACAAAAATAGTAAACGGAGAAATTCCTGCTTATAAAATTGCTGAAGATGATAATTTCTTAGCTTTTTTAGATGTAAATCCAAATGCTAAAGGACACACACTTTGTATTCCGAAACAAGAAATCGATAAGATTTTTGAAATGGAAGATGAGCTGTATTTAGGTTTAATGAGATTCTCTAAGAAAATCGCTGTTGCCTTAGAAAAAACCGTTCCCTGTAAAAGAGTCGGTATGGCGGTTGTCGGACTTGAAGTGCCTCATGCGCACGTTCATCTTATTCCATTAAATGAAATGGATGAGATGCGTTTTCATAATAAAGTATCACTTTCAAAAGAAGAATTTGAAGCTTTGGCAAAAGCTATTCAATCAAATTTATAATCAAATAGATAAAGTTTGTGAGCGAAGTCAAAGTCGTAAGATTGAGCGAAGTCAAATCACATTAAATAAAAAAGTGCCGTAAACTATTTTACGGCACTTTTTTATTTAATGAAATCTGAAATGTAGTTCCTTTTCCAATCTCAGAATGTAAGACTTTGATTTTTCCATTATGGTACTCTTCTACGATTCTTTTGGTTAAGGAAAGTCCAAGTCCCCAACCTCGTTTTTTAGTGGTAAAACCGGGTTCAAAAATGGTTTTAAACTGTTTTTTAGAAATTCCTGTTCCCGAATCTTTCACATTTATTTTTATGAGATTTGCATCTTGTTCAATCAAAAGATCCAGCGTTCCTCTTCCTTTCATAGCATCAATGGCGTTTTTGACTAAATTTTCGATAGTCCAGCTATGCAAAGTCGGATTGATCATCCCATAAATAGGACTTTCCGGCGCTTTAAATGAGAATGCAATTTGTTTGGAAAAACGAAATTGCAGGTATTCATAGGCATTTTGAGTTTCTTTGACAATATCATGGAGTTCTAAAACGGGTATGGAGCCAATTTTAGAAAAACGATCTGTAATCGTTTGCAGCCTGTCAATATCTTTTTCAATTTCAATACTAATCGACGGATCAATTTCTTCTGTTTTTAATATTTCGACCCAACCGATTAAAGAAGACAAAGGCGTCCCAATCTGATGCGCTGTTTCTTTGGCCATACCTGCCCAAAGTTTATTTTGGGTGGCCATTTTGGTGCTTTTATAAAAGTTATAAATCAGGGCAATGCATAAAAATATAATTAGGACCAGCGCCACCGGATAATATTTCAGTTTATTTAGTAATTCAGAATTTCCATAATACAATGTCTGATATTTTCCCGGAGCGTACTCGAAAGTAATGGGCTCGTTTTCATTTTTTAATTTATTTAAGAGCGCTTTTCTTTTTTTGTTATTACTCAGAATATCGTCCGGAACATTTTTAGCACTTACAACATTATCATACAGCATTATTACACCCGGAATAGACGTATTGTTGTTGATAATCTGAAGCGGTAAATCTAAATCGGTATACTCGTCGGCATTTACTAATGAAATTTGCGCTTTTACAAAAAGATTCATTTTTATGCGTTCCTCGTTTTTAAAAATTTGGAAGAAAGTATAGGTGTTCCAAAGTATCAGAGTAATGATTAAAAAGCAGATCGAAATAATAATCCAACGGGTTGTATTTGTTCTTTCAGAAAAAGACATATGGTTTTTTTTGAGGTATAAATATAACGAAATATAAACATTTTATATTTTGTAGAAGGTGAAAAGATTTTAGCATTATCTACAAAAACTATTTCTTTCAATTAAACGATTTCAATACTTTTGTAGTTACTAAAGAGAGATTCTTTCAAATCAAAAAGTATGATCAGCATTAATCCAAAAGAGATTCCGACAGCTAAATTGCAGGGCTATCTGCAGAGTTCAATTGGTCCGAGACCCATTGCTTTTGCCAGTACCATTAGCGACAAAGGAATTCCGAATTTATCTCCGTTTAGTTTCTTTAATGTTTTTAGTGCGAATCCGCCTGTTTTGGTTTTTTCGCCTTCGCGTCGTGTTCGGGACAATACAATAAAGCATACCTTAATAAATGCCGAAGCCACTCGCGAAGTAGTTATTAATGTGGTCAATTACGATCTGGTACAGCAAACCTCTCTGGCAAGTACAGAATATGGTGATGGTGTAAATGAATTTATAAAATCGGGATTAACCCAGATTCCGTCAGATTTGGTAAAACCATATCGGGTTAAAGAATCTCCGGTTCAGTTTGAGTGTAAAGTAACGCAGATTATTCCGCTGGGTGATGAAGGCGGAGCAGGAAATTTGATTTTATGTGAAGTAGTAAAAATTCACATTCATGAATCTATTTTAGACGAAAACGGAGCAATCGACCAACATAAAATTGATTTGGTTTCGAGACTTGGAAATAACTGGTATTCAAGATCCAATCAGGGACTTTTCGAAGTTGCGAAACCCTTGACAACACTGGGTGTGGGAGTAGATGCGATTCCGAATTTTGTTAAGGAAAGTGATGTTTTTGACGGAAATGATTTAGGCAAACTTGGTAATATTGAATCCTTGCCTACAAAAGAAGAAGTTAGTATATTTGTGAAAGAAAATTTTTCTGTCAAAGGAGTTTTAAGCTCAGATGACCAGCAAAAAGTACACTTAGAAGCCAAAAAATATCTGGATAAAGGCGATGTAGAATCGGCCTGGAAAGTGCTTTTAGCCAAAAAATAAAAAGAATAGAAACAATAATTAATATACACGAAGATGGAAGTTACAGGAAAAGTAAAAGTGGTAAACCCGGAGCAGCAGGTCAGTGCAGCATTCAAAAAAAGAGAATTAGTTGTTACAACTGAGGAGCAATATCCACAACATATTTTAATCGAATTTACACAAGATAAATGCGATTTGTTGAGTAGCTATAAACAAGGAGAGGCAGTAAAAGTTTCTATCAATTTAAGAGGAAGAGAATGGGTAAATCCACAAGGAGAAACTCGTTATTTCAATAGTATTCAAGGATGGAGAATCGAAAGACTGGCACCAGAAGGAACTTCTCAGGCAGCGCCAATGCCAGCAGCAGAAACTTTTGCTCCTGCAACAAATCTAAACGAAGACGAACCAGACGATTTACCTTTCTAAAAGGTTAAATTTCAATTTTAAAATTCCAAATTCCAAATCTTTACTGTGTTTGGAATTTGGAATTTTTTGTATTGAATGTTTTTTACCATTTAGACATAACAGAATCTAAAATAGTAGAATTTAGAATTTAATTTTTTGGAAATTTTAGAAAATGATTTATTTAACGAAAGAGTTATTTTTTCCGCCAGTTTCAGAAGCCGATGAAGAAGGTGTTTTGGCAATTGGAGGAGATTTAAGTTCAGAACGTCTAAAACTGGCTTATAAAAGCGGCATTTTCCCCTGGTTTAATGACGGAGAGCCAATTCTATGGTGGGCGCCGGACCCAAGAATGGTTTTGTTTTTTGATGAATTGATAATTTCCAAAAGCATGCGGAATATTCTCAATCGGAAAATGTTTAAAATTACCTTTAATAAAAATTTTAAAGAAGTAATTTCAAATTGCCAACAGATCAAGCGCGACGGGCAAGACGGAACCTGGATATCTAACGAAATGATCAATGCTTACTGTAAATTAAACGAAGAAGGAATTGCTAAATCTGTTGAGGTGTGGCAGGATGATGTGTTAGTCGGCGGTTTATACGGAATAGATTTAGGAAATATCTTTTGTGGAGAAAGCATGTTTTCAAAAGTTTCTAATGCTTCCAAAACGGCATTTATAGCTTTAGCTTTATATTTGCAGCAGGAAAATTATCAACTATTGGATTGTCAGGTTTATAACCCGCATTTAGAAAGTTTAGGCTGTCGCGAAATTGACCGTGAAGAATTTATGTCCATTTTAAAAAGTAAATAATGAGTGCAGTTTACCAGGTAGAAGAAATTTATATTTATCCTGTAAAAAGTTTAGCAGGTATCAGTCTGAATAGTGCTAAAGCAGAAGAAATGGGTTTTGAAAATGACAGAAGATGGATGCTGATCAATGCAGAAAATGTTCACGTTACACAAAGAGAATATCCGGTTATGAGTCAGTTTTATCCTGAGATTTCCGGAGACAAAATCAGTATTACTTTTAAAAATGACAAACATGAATTTGCCATTAACGCACATTTGGATATTGCGATTGAATCTGCAGTCTGGGAAGACAAAAGTGAAGTTTTTGAGGTTAATAAAGCAACATCAGACTGGTTTAGTAAGCAATTAGGTTTTAATTGTAAATTGGTTAAAATCAATAAAATTGGCGACCGAAAACATGAAAGTTCCCGCACACTGGAAACGTATAACGTGAGTTTGGCAGACGGATATCCGTACTTATTAATTGGAACAGAAAGTCTTGATTATTTGAATTCAAAACTGGAAGAAAAAATCACCATTAAAAGATTTCGGCCAAATCTGGTTGTAAGTACTTTTAAAGCGCACGAAGAAGACGACTTTAAAACTTTTAAAGCGGGTGAAGTTGAATTTAAAAATATAAAACCCTGCGGAAGATGTATTATGGTAAATAATGATCCGCAGAAGGCGATTGTTAAAAAAGAACCTCTAAAAACATTGAGTAAATACAGGAATGTCAATAATTCTGTTTTGTTCGGAACGAATTTAATCAGTTTAAATAACGGAATTGTTAAACTAGGAGATAAGATTATTTTCTAAAAATTCAGCTTTGTAAAACTCCAGTTTAAGGTGTCAAATAATATAATCTCATTTTTTAAAGTGGGTAATCCAATGATTAGTTTTAAAGTTTCATGCGCCATCATATTTCCAATAATTGCAGGCAAAGTTCCTAAAACGCCATTCAAATTACAATTCGGTACCTCTTTTGGATCTGGCATTTCCGGAAATAAATCCCTTAGATTTTTACTGCCGTCAGAATTAAAAACAGCAACCTGACCTTCAAACTTTAAAATGCTGCCGTAAACTAAAGGCTTTTTTAATGCAACACAAACATCATTAACCAGATAACGGGTCGAAAAATTATCAGAGCCGTCTACAATAATATCATATTGCTGAATGATTTTAGAGGCATTTTCTTCAGTCAATTTTTCGGGAATGGCTTCTGCTTTTATTAATGGGTTTAGTTTGGAAACTACCTGTTCTGCGACAATTGCTTTTGGTTTTCCAATTTCGTCTTCAGTATATAAAATCTGTCGATGAAGATTGTGGATTTCTATGACATCAAAATCCATAATTCCGATAAAACCTACTCCCGCGGTGGCAATATATTGCAAAACGGGACAGCCTAAACCGCCTGCTCCAATAACCAAAACCCGCGAATTTTTTAGTTTTTCCTGCCCTTCATCACCAATTTCAGGTAAAATGGTTTGTCTGTTATATCGAAGAAATTCTTGTATAATGCTCATCTTTTGAATTGTAAATTGTGATTTGTAAGTGGTAAGTTTGGAAATGTGAATGTGAATAATAAGTACGAATGTAAAGTACCTTTAAAGTCAAATATTTCTCAAATTGCCGGACTTTAAGACTTTCGGCTTTAAGACTTTAAGACTTTCCAACTTACTGACTAAATGATTTGTCCCAGTCTTTCCAAACAGGTTCATATCCTGATTTTTTTATAATTTTTGAAATTTCATCCGCAGAACGTTCATCGCTAATTTCAAATTGTTCCAAAGACTGCGGATCAACAACGTAACCTCCCGGATTAGTTTTAGATCCGGCACTCATACTTGTAACACCAATTGGAATTATATTATCTCTGAATTTTTCATTTTCTCTCGTGGAAATCGATATTTCCAAATCTTCGTTCCACAAACGATAGGCACAAATTAACTGTGTTAGGTCTTTATCGTCCATAATGAAATTAGGTTCGATAATACCTTCAGCCGGGCGAAGACGCGGAAAAGAAACAGAATATTTAGTCTGCCAATATTTTTTTTGAAGATAATCTAAATGCAGAGCATTAAAAAAGCTGTCTGTACGCCAGTCTTCCAATCCTAGGAGAACGCCTAAACCAATTTTATGAATTCCGGCATTTCCAATTCGGTCAGGAGTTTCCAGACGATAATCAAAATTTGATTTTTTACCTTTAGTATGGTATTTTTTATAGACTTCCTGATGATATGTTTCCTGATAAACTAAAACAGAATATACTCCGGCTTCATGTAAACGCTGGTATTCTTCAGTAGAAAGCGGCTGTACTTCGACAGAAATAATCGAGAAATCTTCTTTAATTAAATTAATGGCGTTTAGAAAATAATTGATATTTACCGTATAATTTGCTTCGCCCGTAACCAGTAAAACATGATCAAATCCGCTCTTTTTTAAAGCTTCAGTTTCGAGTTTTATTTCAACATCGGAAAGTGTTTTTCGTTTGATTTTATTATCCAGACTAAAGCCACAATAGGTACAGATATTTTGACATTCGTTGCTCAAATAAAGCGGCGCGTACATTTGGATTGTTTTTCCAAAACGTTTTTTCGTGATTTCATGGCATTTTTGCGCCATTTCCTCTAAATAATTTTGCGCGGCAGGAGCAATTAAGGTCAAAAAATCGTCGAGATTTCGTTTGGTTTTTGCCAAAGATCGTTCTACATCTCTTGATGAGGTTTTATATATTTTAGATTGGATTTCATCCCAACTATATTGTTCAAAAATGGATTTAAATGTTTTCATTTTTTTTGTTTTTCACGCAGATTGGGCAGATTGAAGCAGATTAAAAATGATTATTTAATCTGAAGGTCAGATTTTATTCGCAATCCGTTTAATATCATTAAGTATATTCAAAGTATTGAAGTTCACTAATAAGCCTAATCTTCTATTTGTTAATCGTAAATATGTCTCCAGTTGTTTGTAATGTATAGGAGTTAGATCTATTACAGATTTTAATTCGATAATTACTTTGTCTTCTACCAGTATATCAATTCTAAAAGCTGGTTCTAATATTATATCCTCATAAGGAATTGTTACTTCAACTTGTTTTTGAATTTTTAAGTTCAATTTTTCTAATTCATAAAATAGAGCACTTTCGTAAACGGATTCAAACAGACCAGGGCCTAAATTATTATATACTTTAAAAATTGCTCCTCGTATCAAGTACGAAATTTCATTCTCTGTCATTTTCTTTAATTTTAGTTCAAACAAAATTAAAGAATTTTCTTTCATTTAATATAATTCTGTTTTGGTTTCAATAATCCAAAAAATAAATCATAATTAATCTGCTTAAATCGGCCAAAATCTGCGTTAAATAAAAAATCAATCATACAAAAAAGAAGTCAAAGGGCTGGAAGCAGCAGCATAATTCTGTTGAGAACCAACCCGCGCTTCAAAAGCTTTTCTCCCTGCAATAACTGCTTCCTTAAAAGCCTCAGCCATCAATTTCGAATTTCCGGCAACCGCAATTGCTGTATTTACCAGAACGGCATCTGCCCCAATTTCCATTGCTTTTGCAGCATCAGAAGGTGCTCCGATTCCGGCGTCAACGATCACGGGAACATTGCTTTGTTCGATTATAATTTCCAGAAAATCAATTGTTTTAAGACCTTTATTGCTTCCAATTGGCGAGCCCAACGGCATCACTGCGGCAGTTCCGGCGCTTTCTAAATGTTTGCATAATACGGGATCGGCGTGGATATATGGAAGTACAATAAAACCCAATTTTGCTAATTCTTCTGTTGCCTTTAAAGTTTCAACAGGATCCGGCATTAAGTATTTTGGATCGGGATGAATCTCCAGTTTTACCCAGTTAGTCTCCAAGGCTTCACGTGCCAATTGCGCTGCAAAAACAGCTTCTTTGGCATTTCTTGCCCCCGATGTGTTAGGCAGTAAATTAATATTTGTATGTTTTAAATGAGATAAAATAACATCCGTATCGGTTTCAAGATCAATTCTTTTTAAAGCAACAGTAACCAACTCACTTTCTGATGCTAAAATTGCTTTTTCCATTTCTGCATTCGAACCAAATTTTCCGGTACCCAGAAACAATCTCGATCGGAAGCTTTTGTCTCCTATATTAAACAATGATGTCTGCATATAATTTTTCATTTAATTGTTGAATCAGTTTTTGTTTTTCAAAGCTTTCTGTGATAATTCCGGAAACGGCAATTCCGAAAATTCCGGTTTCCATTAACGGACTTACATCACGTAATGTGATTCCGCCAATGGCATAAATGGGAACATTAATTGCATTTATTTTTAACTTTTGAAGAATCTCGTGATAACCCGCAGGACCTAAAATCGGACTCAGCTTCTGTTTTGTATTTGTAAAACGAAAAGGTCCTAAGCCAATATAATCACAACTACTTATAACGTGATTCTGGATGTCTTCGAAAGTGTTGGCTGTCCCTCCAATTATTTTTGAATTTCCCAGAAAAAATCTTGCTTCGTCAATTTTGGTATCGGTTAACCCTAAATGAACACCATCTGCATCTATTTCTCTGGCGAGATGTATGTCGTCATTTATTATAAACGTTGAAGCATATTTTTCGCATAATAGTTTTACAGCTTCCGCTAATGTAAAAGTGTCTTTGCCGTTTTGATTTTTAAATCGCATTTGTATCCAGTTACAGCCAGCGTCAAGTGCCTGATGTATATTGTCCAATTGTTTTTGGATAGTGTCGCCTTGTGAAATATATTGCAGTTTTTTATACATAATGATGTCCGATTAAAGTTTTTGTAGAACTCAGGTAATTTTCGATATAGATTTTACCACTTTTGCAAGCTGTTGATATACTTTGGTTTAAAGCTAAATTGGCCGCTATTGCAGAGGAAAGTACACAGCCGGAACCGTGTTTCTCCGAACATATTTTTTCTAATGGAAGAAGTTTTACAACTTCATTTTTTAGAAACAAGATATCTGTTCCGGGTTCTGTTGGGTTATGACCGCCTTTTAAAAGAATATTTGTTTGAATTTCGCTTTGACTAAAGTTATCATTTAGGAAAAAATCAGGAAAAAGAACCTTCATTTCCTGATAATTAGGTGTGATCAAATCGATTTTAGAAAGTAATTTGCTTAAATCTAAATGATTGCCAATATTCATAAATTCAAATTTTGTTGTTGATTTGAGAACCGGATCCCAGACAATTTTTGTTGTGGGAGAAAGCATTTTTATGGTCGAAATAATACGGTTTAAATCATGTAGTGAAGAAACAATTCCGATTTTCACAACACTAATTTTGTAGTGTAAAAGGAATGTTTCAACCGATCTGATTACAAAACTCAGATCTGTCCATTGAATTTCATAGAATTGCTTTTCGGTCTGAATAGTATTCGCTGTAGAAATGGCAAAACCAGTAACTTTATGCTGTTCAAATGTTTTGATATCAGCCAAAATTCCAGCTCCGCCAGACGGATCTAAACCGGCGACTGTTAGTACGAAAGGGCGATCTTCTGACATAATTTAAATTGGTTTAATGGATTTTTATTCATCCAGATACTTCCTAAAAGAGCTGCGTCATCAAAACCATTTTCAAAAACCTGATGAAGGTTTTGCGAATCAATTCCGCCTAGAGCGACAACTTTTGTGTTACTGTTTGTCCGTGATTTTACTTCCTCAAAAAGATCTTTTTCGGGACAATAATTTTCTTTAGAAATACTTTTAAAAACCGGACTCAGAAAAGCATATTCAAAATTAGAGAGGGAATTAAAATCTTCAATTGTATGTGTCGATGTAGAATACCTGTAGGATTTTGAAAATCTTGCAGGACAATCTGCTGATATCCGATTTTTTTCTGAGAAATGAAACCGGTTAATCCCAAAATCTTCTGCCAAATCATGGTAATGGTGTAAAACCAATTTACATCGAAATTCTAATTTTATCTGATGAAGAAATTGTGCCATTTCAATTTTAGAAAATTCTGATTTTCTAATATGAAGTAAAGACAATCCTTCATCAAATAAAGAATGAATAATTTCTATTTCATCTTCAACCGGAAAAGGATTTGTAATTACAATCATATCTACTTTATTCTATTTCTATATTCTTAAATGTAAATTTCTTTTCCTTGTTCGATAAACTCTTCCGATTTCTCCTGCATTCCTTTTTCCGAAGCAGCGACATCCCTTATTTCCTGGGATATTTTCATAGAACAGAATTTTGGTCCGCACATTGAGCAAAAGTGAGCCACTTTGGCACCATCGGCAGGAAGAGTTTCGTCATGAAATTCTCTGGCGGTATCAGGATCTAAAGCCAAATTAAACTGATCTTCCCAACGGAATTCAAATCGTGCTTTACTCAATGCATTGTCTCTGTATTGCGCTCCCGGATGTCCTTTTGCCAAATCTGCTGCATGCGCTGAAATCTTATAAGTGATCACGCCGTCTTTTACATCTTTTTTATTCGGCAGACCCAAATGTTCTTTTGGAGTTACATAACACAGCATAGCACAGCCATACCAGCCTATCATCGCTGCACCAATTGCCGATGTAATGTGATCGTAACCCGGAGCAATATCGGTAGTCAGCGGACCTAAAGTGTAAAATGGCGCTTCATGACAATGCTCTAGTTGCTTGTCCATATTTTCCTTAATCATATGCATAGGAACATGTCCCGGACCTTCAATAAATACCTGAACGTCGTGTTTCCAGGCAATTTTAGTCAGTTCGCCTAAAGTTTCTAATTCCGCAAATTGCGCAGCATCATTGGCATCGGCAATAGAACCCGGACGTAAACCATCTCCAAGAGAAAAAGCAACATCATATTGTTTCATGATTTCGCAGATTTCTTCAAAATGTGTGTACAGGAAATTTTCCTTATGATGGAATAAACACCATTTTGCCATGATAGAACCACCTCGCGACACGATTCCGGTCACGCGGTTGGCAGTTAAATGAATATAACGGAGTAAAACTCCCGCATGAATCGTGAAATACGAAACTCCTTGTTCGGCCTGTTCAATCAAAGTGTCACGGAAAACTTCCCATGTTAAATCTTCGGCAATTCCTTTTACTTTTTCCAATGCCTGATAAATCGGTACGGTACCAATTGGAACCGGCGAATTTCGAATAATCCATTCTCTGGTTTCATGGATGTTTTTTCCCGTAGATAAATCCATAATCGTATCCGCGCCCCAACGGCAGGCCCAGACAGCTTTTTCAACTTCTTCTTCAATACTGGATGTTACGGCACTGTTTCCGATATTTGCATTTATTTTGACCAGAAAGTTTCGGCCCACAATCATAGGTTCGCTCTCCGGATGATTTATGTTGTTGGGAATAATGGCTCTTCCACACGCTACTTCTGAGCGCACAAATTCGGGAGTTATTTTGCTTTTCGGAGTATTGGCACCAAAACTATGTCCGTTATGCTGACATTGCATTGCTTTGGTCTGTTCATTTAAAAGCTCGATTCGTTGATTTTCGCGAATGGCGATATATTCCATTTCCGGAGTAATAATGCCTTGTTTTGCATAATAAAGCTGCGTAACATTGGCACCTTTTTTAGCACGCTTAGGCTGATGTAAATATTCAAACCGAAGATGGTTTAAGCTTTCATCCTTCAATCGGCTAAGACCGTAATCGGAGGTTATTTCATTTAAAATTTCGACATCGTTTCGATCCAGAATCCATTTTTCGCGTAAGCGTGGCAATCCTTTTCTAATGTCAATTTCAATATTTGGATCGGTGTAAGCGCCAGAAGTATCATAAACTGTTACAGGCGGATTTTTTTCTATTCCTCCATTTGAAAGTTTAGTGTCGCTCAAAACGATTTCGCGCATCGCTACTTTAATCGGATGAATTTCGCCGTCGATATATACTTTTTTAGAATTTGGAAAAGGGGTTCTGGAAATTTGTTCTTCTGTTGTCATAGTGCTTTTGTTTCAGGTTGAAGTTTCAGGCGGATTCTAATTGTGTTTATTACACGTCTTTTCTTAGATATAAACTGGGGTTCTAAAAATTTGGAATGTAAAATTTCACCCTCCCTGTGTAGCAGAGATAATCAAAATTTCGTCAGTTTCGTGTAGGAGTTGTTGGTTCCAGTTAGTTTTTGGAACAACAGTATTGTTGATGGCAACGGCGATTCCGTTTTGTTTGTTCGGAATTTCGAGATCGAGCAATGACTGAACGCTGAGCGATTCAACATTGAATTTTTTAATTTGTTGGTTGATTTTTAGTTCCATTCCTTTAAAGTTTAGTGTATAATTACACAATAGGAATGGCTGCAAAATACGCGTAGACGCGCAAAGAAGTCATCTTACTTTTCCCTACGCTAGTATGAACTAGATCAGGTTCAGAGGGTAAAATCTCAGCCTGCATGTTGCAGACACCCCTAAAGTGTGAAACAAATATAAGGAATTTTTGTTTAAAGTTTCAAGTTTTGCAACTTTACGCAATAAATCACATTTTGTATGCAACCTGAAACCTGAAACTTGAAACTTTGAACATGAAACCTGAAATAAGAAAATTATCTTGTTCTCTTCCAGCAATCTTCGGCGTGATCGTTGACCATACCGGTCGCCTGCATGTGAGCGTAGACAACGGTTGAACCAACAAATTTGAATCCTCTTTTTTTCAGATCTTTGCTAATTTCATCTGAAAGTGGAGTAGTGGCAGGAACCTCTTTTGAAGTTTTAGGAGAATTTATAATAGGTTTGCCATTTGTAAATTTCCAGATATAATTGGAAAAAGTTCCAAATTCCTGCTGAACTTTGAGAAAAGCCTGAGCATTGGATACTGCAGCTTTAATTTTTAATTTATTTCGAATAATTCCCGTGTTCTCGAGTAATTCTTCGATTTTATCTTCAGAATAATTGGCAATTTTTTTATAATCGAAATAATCAAAAGCCAATCTGAAATTCTCCCTTTTGTTTAGAATGGTAATCCAGCTTAGTCCAGCCTGAAAAGTTTCTAAAATTAGGAATTCAAACAAAGTCGCGTCGTCATAAACAGGAACGCCCCATTCTTCGTCATGATATTTTTTGTACAAATCGCTGGAGGTGCACCAGCCGCATCTTACTAAATCTGGTTTTTCCATTATTTACCAATTTGCCAACTATAACCTTTTACGCTGGGAATATAAGCCGAACGGCCAATTATGATGAGATCATTGTAAATTTTCCTTTCGTATTTTATACCAATGGCTTTCCCTGAAAGATACATTTTATTGGCTTTAAATTTAACTTTCATTTTGCCATCTTCAAGTTTGGCATCAGACAGTTTTTCGACAAACCAGGTAGACTGCCATTTTACAGCCAGTTCGTTTTCTGCTGTTTTTGTTACCGTTTTAACCAGTTTTACCGCTTCTTTCGCAATATCAAAATTTTCGGTCAGCTGTTTTTGGGTTACAGTCTGTCCTATTTCGCAATTGTCTAATATTTTTTTAATATTAACAAAATTTATTAATTGCTTGCCTGCATCCTTATTTATCTCAGTTTCTGCAGATTTTGTATCTTGTGGAGATTGCACAATCGGAGTGAGTTCAATTGGATTTTTAACGGCAAATGCTGTCTTTTTATCTATTTTCTTTTTAAGTTGAATCGCTCTTGGTGCACTGATATTTTGAGAAGAAATTTTTGTTTTAACACTGGCAGGTGTCAATTTATTGACAGACTCAATAATTTTTTTGGGCGGCTTCTTTTCTTCATTGCCGCAGCTCAAAACTAAACAGCAAAGAGAGGATAAAATAATTAATTTAATTGTTTTCATGGCCCAAATTTTTACTCATTTTTAGTAGAATCTCCTTCTAAATATTTTTTTATTAAATGATGACCTAAATAAATAGCCGGAGTTAATACAATCGCAATGGCTAATTTAAAAGTGTACCCCACTAAAGCAGATGATATAAAGGTATTAAAATTAATTTTTCCCGGAAGCCAAAATGCAATTCCTAAAACAATAAATGAATCAAAAAATTGCGATATTACGGTTGATCCGGTTGTTCGTAACCATATTTTCTTATCTCCCGTTCTATTTTTAAAAAACCAAAATATCCAGACGTCAATAAGCTGAGATGCTATAAAAGCAATCAAACTTCCAACTATAATCCACATACTCTGACCGAAAACAGCCTGAAATTGCTCGTCGTTTACAGGGCTAATTCCTTTTGCTGCCGGAATCACAATAGCCATAAATAAAATTAAGAAAGCATATGCAATTAAACAAGCTGTGATAAAAGAAAGCTTTTTTACACCCTTCTCTCCAAAATATTCATTAATTAAATCGGTAGTTAAAAAAACGATGGGCCACGGAAGAATCCCAATACTCATTACAAATGGTCCAATCTGGATCAGTTTTCCTCCAATTAATTCAGCCACTACGGCATTGGTTATAAAAATTCCTGCCAGAATTACAAAAACAATTTCTCTTCGGGTTTTAAACATGGTATTGTATTTTGGAGATTCAAAAGTAGGCTATTTCTTTTAAATCCTGTAACCGGATTAATTTATAATTCGTTCCAATATGAAGTTTGCTTTTGATTGGTTAATTTTGATATTCTGCTGCATTTATATTTTAAGAATTGCGGGCATTAATAAAAGAATTCATTATGAAAACACAAACAAACTTTGATAATCCGTTACTTCAGGAATGGTCGGGCCCTTACGGAGGTGTTCCGGATTTTACCAAATATAAAATTTCAGATTTTAAACCCGCAATTGAATTTGCTATTGAAGAAAAGCTGGAGGAGATTGCTGCCATTGCCAATAATCCGGAAGCCGCAACATTTGACAATACGATTAAGGCACTGGAACTTTCGGGAGAAACGCTGAACAGAATTCACGCCGTTTACGGGATTTATAGGTCAAACTTAAGCAGTCCTGAATTTAATGAAGTAGATACAGAAATGTCTCCAAAATTAGCCGCTATTAATGATAAACTGTATCAGAATGAAAAACTGTTTTCGAGAATAAAACTTTTATACACAGCAGATCAGGAAAAATTAGATAGTGAGCAGAAACGTTTGCTTTGGGTTTATTATTCTGATTTTGTAAAAGAAGGTGCAGAATTAAATGAAGAAGATAAAGCCAGAGTTGCGCAAATTAATCAGGAACTTGCCGGACTTTTTACATTGTTTAGTCAAAAATTACTGGCGGAAGAAAATGATCATTATCTAGAATTAAAATCAGAATCAGATTTTGATGGGTTACCCGAAGCGTTTAAAAGTGCCGCAATTACTGAAGCAAAAGAAAGAAATCTGAATGTTTTGGGTTGTATTGTAAATACAAGATCTTCAATTGAACCTTTTTTAACATTCTCTACGCAACGAAATTTAAGAGAAAAAGCATTTGAAATTTTTATAAAAAGAGGCGACAATAAAAATCAAAATGATACAAATGCCAGTCTGGTCTCTATTTTGGAATTGAGGGCTGAAAAGGCAAAAATTTTAGGTTTTAATAATTTTGCAGAGTGGAGTTTGTCAGACAAAATGGCTAAAGATCCTCAGAGAACTTTAGACTTAATGCACTCTGTCTGGAAACCGGCGGTTGATAAAGTAAAAAATGATGTTGCGGCTATGCAGCAAATCGTTGATCAGGAAAACGGGGGCTTTAAAATTCAACCATGGGATTATCGTTTTTATGCAGAAAAAGTACGAAAAGCAAAATACGATTTGGATCAAAACGAAATCAAACACTATCTTCAATTAGAAAATTTACGAGAATCAATGTTCTGGACTGCCGCAGAATTGTTTGATTTAGGTTTTAAACAATTACTTGATATTCCGGTCTATCATGAGGACGTTCGGGTTTGGGAAGTTCACAATAAAAATACTGGAGAGCCAATTGGATTATGGTATTTTGATCCTTATGCCCGCGTAGGGAAGCGTTCCGGTGCATGGATGAACTCACATAGAGATCAGCAGAAAATAAACGGGAATGTGCTCCCAATTGTATCCAACAATTGTAATTTTATAAAAGGAAGTGACAAAGAACCCACTTTGATTTCGTGGGATGACGCGACCACTTTATTTCACGAATTCGGGCATGCCCTGCACGGATTATGTTCGAATGTTACTTATCCTACACTTTCCGGAACTTCAGTTGCACGCGATTATGTAGAATTCCCATCGCAGTTATTAGAACACTGGCTGGCAACACCTGAAGTTTTAAATAAGTTTGCACTTCATTATAAAACAAACAAGCCTCTGTCTCAGTCTTTGGTGGAAAGAATAGCATTGGCAGCAAATTTTAATGAAGGTTTTGCAACTGTAGAAACGATTTCGAGTTCTTTTGTTGATATGAAGCTGCACTTAACAACCGATAAAATAGATCCGCATGCTTTTGAAGACCAGGTTCTTAAGGAAATTAATATGCCTTCAGAAATTGTAATGCGACACAGGATTCCACAATTTGCACACATCTTTTCAAGTGACGGATATGCGGCGGGATATTACAGTTATTTGTGGGCCGATGTGATTAATGCAGATGCGTATGAAGCTTTTTTAGAAGGAGACGGACCATTTGACAAAACTATTTCAAGACGTCTGTATGACACCGTTCTGAGTGTTGGAAATACGATAGATAATGAACAGATGTATGAGAATTTTAGAGGACATGCTCCAAAGTCTGATGCATTAATGCGTGCACGAAATTTCCCTGTTGAAAACTAAAGCTTATAAAAATAAAAAAAGCGCGAATAGGTAAATATTCGCGCTTTTTACTATTGAATAATAATATATTAACCTAAAGTAACTCTTTTGAAACCAGTGATTTCAACATTGAATCCTTTAACATAATCACTTACTTTCTTACTGTCATCTTTGATGAAGTTTTGATCAAGTAAAGCTTTTTCCTGATCTAAAGTAGTGTTATCAGAGATAAAACGCTGTACTTTTCCAGGAATAATTTTGTCCCAGATTTGCTCTGGTTTACCTTCAGCTTTTAATTCAGCTTTCGCATCTTCTTCAGCTTGTTTGATAACTTCCGGAGTTAATTGAGAGTAAGAAATGTATTTAGGAACATTTTTCAAAGTTTTTCCTAAACGTTTAGCTTCTTCATTATCTTTTTCGATTACAGCGATACGTGCAGCAAGTTCAGATTCAACGAAAGCAGGATCAAAATCTTTGTAAGATAATGTATCAGCTCCCATAGAAGCAACTTGCATAGAGATGTCTTTTGTTAAAGTCTCAGCGTTGTCAACTTTTGCAGAAATAGCTGTTAAAGCAGCAATTTTGTTAACGTGAACGTAAGATCCAACAAAAGCTCCTTCTAAAATTTCGAAACCACCGATTTCGATTTTTTCACCGATTACACCAGTTTGCTCGATTAATTTTTCAGCAACAGTAATTCCGTTGAAATCTGAAGCTAAAAATTCTTCTTTAGAAGAGAAATTGATTGCTTTTTCAACTAAAGCTTTAGCTAAAGCTACGAAAGCTTCATTTTTACCTACGAAATCTGTTTCGCAGTTTAAAGTAATGATAGCTCCTTTAGTATTATCTGCATTGATAAAAGAAACAGCAGCTCCTTCAGAAGACTCACGGTCAGAACGGTTAGCAGCAACTTTTTGCCCTTTTTCTCTAAGGACCTGGATCGCTTTATCGAAATCTCCATCAGCTTCAACTAAAGCTTTTTTACAGTCCATCATTCCGGCACCTGTAGATTGTCTTAATTTATTTACGTCTGCAGCAGTAATTGTTGCCATAATATTTTGAATTTTAATGTTAAAAGTAAAAATTCCATCTTTTAAATTCCAAACTCCAATTTTAATAAATTATCAACATAACGTTTTTAATTATTCTTGGATTTTGGAATTTAAAATTTGGAATTTAAAAGTTTATTTATTCTTCAGTTGCAGGAGCAGCAGCTTCAACAGCTGGTGCAGCCTCTACAGCAGGAGCAGCATCAGTAGCAGCTTCTTCAGTAAAAACTTCAGTTTCTTTGTCAGAACCTCTGTCAGAAAGACCGTCGATTACAGCAGCAGTTACTAAAGATAAAATTTTGTCAATTGATTTAGAAGCATCATCATTTGCAGGAATCACGTAATCAACCTCTCTTGGGTCAGAATTCGTATCAACCATTGCAAAAACTGGAATGTTTAATTTTTGAGCTTCTTTTATTGCGATGTGTTCAGCTTTGATATCTACTACGAACAATGCTGCAGGTAGTCTTGACATATCAGCGATTGAACCTAAGTTTTTCTCTAATTTAGCACGAAGACGATCAACTTGTAAACGCTCTTTTTTAGAAAGTGTCATGAAAGTACCATCTTTCTTCATTTTATCAATAGAAGACATTTTTTTAACTGCCTTTCTGATTGTTACGAAGTTAGTTAGCATTCCACCAGGCCATCTTTCAGTGATGTAAGGCATGTTTGCAGCTTTTGCTTTTTCAGCAACGATGTCTTTAGCTTGTTTTTTGGTAGCTACGAATAAAATTTTTCTACCTGATGCAGCGATTTTTTTCAAAGCTTCATTAGCTTCTTCAATTTTAGCTGCAGTTTTATATAGATTAATAATGTGAATACCATTACGTTCCATATAAATGTAAGGAGCCATGTTCGGATCCCATTTTCTAGTCATGTGTCCAAAGTGAACACCTGCTTCTAGTAAGTCTTTAACTTCTATTTTGTTTGCCATTTTTGTACTAGTTTACGTTCTGTTGATTAGCAATGTCCCGTTTGGATTAATGATTTAAAAATTTAAAGATTTAAAAATACAGTGTATGTAATCTTTTAATTAATCAATTCTTTAATCTTTCAATCCCAGTTTCATTTAGATGCTAAACTATTTCCTACCTCGATAGGAGAGCAACAATAACTGTGTTTTTTAATTTCAATAAATAATTGAGTATGTCTTGTCCCATTTGAACAAGACAGGTAATATTAACGTTTAGAGAACTGGAATCTCTTACGAGCTTTCTTCTGACCGAATTTCTTACGTTCAACCATTCTTGGGTCTCTTGTTAATAAACCTTCTGGTTTAAGGATAGCTCTGTTTTCAGCGTTAACTTCACACATTACGCGTGCTAATGCCATTCTTACAGCTTCTGCCTGACCAGTTGTACCACCTCCGTAAACGTTCACTTTTACGTCAAAGTTACCAGCATTTTCTGTCATAGAAAGTGGTTGTAAAACTTTGTACTGTAAAGTTGCAGTTGGAAAGTAAGTTGCGAATTCTTTTTTGTTTACAGTGATATTTCCTGTTCCTTCAGAAACGTATACACGTGCAACAGCGGTTTTTCTTCTACCGATTTTGTGAATAACTCCCATTACTTAAGATCGTTAAGGTTAACAGTTCTAGGTTTTTGAGCTCCGTGAGTATGCTCAGCACCTACAACAACATTTAGATTTCTAAAAAGTTCAGCTCCTAATTTGTTTTTAGGTAACATTCCTTTTACCGCTTTTTCTACTAATAATGCAGGGTTTTTTGCTTGCAATACTTTAGCAGTTAAAGTTCTTTGTCCTCCTGGGTAACCTGTATGACGCATGTAAATTTTGTCATTCAATTTTGTACCTGTAAGGTTAATTTTTTCTGAGTTGATAACAATTACGTTATCTCCACAGTCAACGTGCGGTGTGTAACTTGGCTTGTACTTACCTCTTAAGATCATAGCGACCTTAGATGCAAGACGTCCTAAGTTATGACCATCAGCGTCAACAACAATCCACTCTTTAGTTACAGTGCCTTTGTTTGCTGAAACTGTTTTGTAGCTTAATGCGTCCATAATATTATTTTAATTAAACATTCCATCCCCAATAAAGGGGATGCAAAAGTACAATTAATTATTTTAAAACCAAATACCTGAAAGAATATTTTATTGGCTGAAAATCAGGCACTCAGTTTTTGAAATAATCGGTCATAAAAAAACCGTCTCTGTTTTATCGCAGAGACGGCAAATTTATTTTATAAAAAGGTATTATACAATAAATATATTAGCAATGTCAACAACCTGTTGAGTTGTTAGTGGTTCATCATAAGCCTCTGATCCTGCGGCAGCTCCAAATGAAGCAGCAGTGTTAAAACCTGCCTGTACCGTTACGCCTTCACCGTCATAAACTGCCTGAGTAGCCGGAGGCATTCCTGCGCCTCTTTCTGCGTTAGTTATCCATCCTTTTAAACCTCTCAGACGACGCACTTCAGATGCATGACGCGCCTCTACCGAGTGTATCTGCAATGCAGCTGTTAATAAATCTGGGGTTGTTATTAAATTGGCAGCCTGTCCTTTATAAGCTCGTACGCCGGTATCTTCAAAAGCTTGCGCTAAAGCTAAAAAGGTAGGGTAATCATTAAAAGGATCAAAAGCACCTCCAACAGTAAAATCAAACGTAGGTTTAGGAACAAAGTTAGCACTTGCTGTTCCGCCCAGTCCTGCGATTAAAAATTTTACGTGGTCTGCCTCATGATCTGCTATTTGCTGGAATACTTTAAGATCGCGTCCGCCATTTTCAGAAACCGGAATTACACCAGAATCCAGCGCCATGGCGTAAAATTCATTTTCGAGATATTCTAATGTCAATGCAAACTGCAATGCTCCAATTGGAGTTGCGGGTGTTGCTGTAATGTCTTTAGCAAAAGCTTTATTCGTTAAAGCCGATAATCCGAATGGGATCGATGCCATTGCTAAATTTTTTCCAAGGGTACCAAACTGAGAAAAACTGTCTCTTCTTGAGCCAGTACTATTCATTAAATTGTCATCAGTAAAGGATTCTATAAATTTTAAAATGTTCATAATTTCTAAGTTTTAACAGGTTAGATTAAGGTAAGTATTTGGCTGTAAATTTTGTAGTGATAAAATTGGCAGCAATTGGCAGGATTTTAGACGGGTCTTTTGCGTCGTCTAATCCTGTTGACATGTTTACGATATCATCTCCGGCAAAATCTTTAGAATTTGGATTAATCAAACTTCTGATTGCAGAAGCATGTCTGGCTTCTACCGAAACAATTTTTCCTGCTAATAAAAGGTAATCAGCAGATTTGATTAATTTTCCGGCTCCGTTATAAGCAGCAACTCCGGTATCTTCTAATGCTTTCGCAGTAGCAAGAACTTCGGTACGGTTGTTAAAATTTAAATTGCCATAATTAAAGGCAAGTGTAGGGAGTAATTGTGTGCTCGGATTTGGAAGTGCTCCGCTTAATGCAGCTTTGAAAAAATCTCTGTGAACAACTTCGTGATGGTACAAATCTGTTAAAACTTCTCTTTCCAAAGAACTAAAGGCAGTATTAAACATACTTCCGTTTACTACTTTTGTATAAAAGTCCGCTTCCAATTGCTCCAGCGCGTATGCATAGGTCAGAACACCAAAATCTCCGGAACCTAAATCAAAAACACCATTTCGCACTCCCGGCAGCGAGGTGTCTTCCATATTATCATCATTATCATTGTCGCTGCAGCCAGCTAAGACCAAACCTGTGGTCACTAATGTTAATCCACTGAGCTTAAGAAAGCTCCTTCTGCTATTCAGTGAAGGGTCAACTTCATGAATTTTAACTTCGTTTTTCATAATAATAGTTTTTTTATAAGGTTAATAACATTGGTCTTAACTTATTAACGAAATTTTTAGAGATACGGTTTTAAACTTTAACATTTTTTATTTTTCCTTTATAACAATTTCAGTGATTTCGAGATGAACTGCTTGTTTTTTGTTTTATTTTCGGTAATTCTACTATATTTGTATCAATTACGTTAAAAACTATTTTTAAATGAAAGCTAAAGCAACTCTAAAACAAATTGCGAAAGAACTTGGTGTTTCTGTTTCGACCGTTTCTAAGGCGTTAAACGACAGCCCTGAAATAAGTGAACAAACTAAAGTGAAGATTAAGGAGTATGCCAAACTCAAAAATTATAAGCCGAATGTTATTGGTCTGAATTTAAAAAACCGTAAAACCAAAACGATTGGTGTGATTATTCCTAACATTCTAAATTCTTTCTTTGCGAAAGTTTTTAGCGGTATCGAAAAAGTAGCCGATAAAAAAGGATATAATGTAATTACGTGTATTTCTAACGAATCTTTAGAAAAAGAAGTGCACACACTTGAAATGCTCAGCAACGGTACAATTGACGGTTTTATATTATCTGTTTCTGAAGAAGCTCAAAAACTTCAGGATTACAATCATTTCTCTGAAATTATAAATGACGGAACACCGATTGTAATGTTTGACCGAATTGCCGATGAAGTAGAATGTGATAAGGTGGTAGTAGATGATTTTGATTCTGCTTTAAATTCAACACAACATTTAATCGATTTAGGATGTAAAAATATTGCTTTGATTTCTTCTGTCGATAATTTAAGTATCGGAAAATTAAGAGCCGATGGTTATCTGAAAGCTTTAAAAGACAATAATATTCCGGTAAACGAAAAAATTATTCTACGTACCGATTCTGAAGAAGATATGAAAAGCAGGATTGACGGCATTTTGGATGAAAAGGTTGACGGAATTTTTGCTTTGGATGAAAATGATTCGGTTGCAGCTTTAAGAGTAAGCCTGAAAAAAGGATTCAGAGTTCCGGAAGATATTTCGATTATTGGTTTTGCTGATGGAATTTTAGCTTCTAGACGTTTATCGCCTAGTTTGACAACAGTAAGTCAGCATGGTGTTGAAATTGGAGAAGTGGCTGCTAAAAGGTTAATCGAAAGATTGGAAGAACCGGAAGGTACGGTTTCTGAATACGAAACAATCGTGATTAAGACGAAATTGAAAGAAAGAGAATCTACGAGAAAAAAATAAGACAAAAAAATCCATTCATTGAATGGATTTTTTTTTAGTTTAAATCGTAAGGGAATTTTGGATTCCGGTATTTTTTCAATTTTTCAAAAGGAACGAGAAAGGGCTCTTCACAAGATCTTGCTGCTCTATAAAATATCGGTGTAAATTGAATTCCTTTTTCTGTATAGTTCCAGGACGGGAAATCCCAATATTCTGTGTTAGTATAATCGCAGGGATCGTTTTCATCTGTAGGTTTAACAAAATGATGTATGGAAGTGAGAACTTCAACAAGTTTAGGAGAAAAATAATCATTTCTATATTTAGAAAAAGCAGAAAAGTTGTTTTTATTTTCTACAATAACACTTTTGTCAAATGCGAGTACTTCATCAATTTCATAATTTTTTCCATTATTTAAATCAATTAAATAACCGCTGCTGCCCTGATCTGGATGAGCGCCTCCACAATCCCAAAAACTTGCAATGGCAAACCCCAATAAGTTTTGATTTAGAAAATTAATAGATGTACTTCCTTCAATTCCATCACCATTACTATATTGAAAGTTGGAAGAACACCCAAGCTGGCTTAATGTATTTTGAACATGAATTTCCTGTAAAACCGGATTAATTAGATTTTTGTTTTTCTCTGAGAAATTATTTCCAAGTCTAAAGAAATCTGATTTACAGTGCTTTTCAGAATACCAAACAAATTCTTTATTTTTGTAAGTAGTTGTTTTGGTTTTCTTAAATTCAAGAAATTTATATTTTATAAGATTCAGTTTTTCATCATCAAACCTAATTTTAATATTGGATTTGTAATTGACAAAATTAACAGGTTCAAGATGAACGGGTAATTGTTTGTTTTTTGCATCGTACCAAAAACCATCGAAATTATTACCTGATTTTTTTAGGTAGAACTTTTCCAGAACAGTTTCATTAGGTTTAAAATAAAAACTAAAATTATCACTGTCTTTTGTTTTTCCTTCCAGCTTGATATCTTTTAATGAATTTTGATAAAAATAAACTGAATTTATGTGAGTTTCGTTATCCGACTTATAAAACTGAACGCTCATAAAAATTTTGCTTTTTCCAAGAGTTCCTTCCAGATAATATGTTTTTTCCTGACAAAATGTAATGACAGAATAAAAGAGCATTAGAAACAAAAAAACTTTTTTCATTGTTTAAAAATAAAATCAACAATCTGAAATCTAAAATTAATTAATGCGCAGCCAGCCAGTCATTCCCCATTCCTAATTCAACTTCCAGTGGAACCGATATTTTAAAAGCATTTTCCATTTCGTGTTTAATCATTGGCTGTATTTTTTCGAGTTCATCGTTGTGAACATCAAACACAAGCTCATCATGTACTTGCAGTAACATTCTGGATTTCCAGTTTTCTTCTTTTAATTTTTTATGAATGTTGATCATTGCAATTTTAATCACGTCTGCAGCACTTCCCTGAATTGGTGCGTTTACGGCATTTCGTTCGGCAGCACTTCTTACAACTGCATTGGCCGAATTGATGTCTTTTAAATAACGGCGGCGACCTAAAATAGTTTGTACATAACCGTTTTCGCGCGCAAATTCAACCTGGTCATTAATATAAGAGCGCAATCTTGGATAGGTTTTGTAATATGCATCGATCAGAGCGGCACTTTCGCCACGGGATAAAGACGTCTGATTGCTCAATCCGAAAGCAGAAACACCATATATAATTCCGAAGTTTACGGTTTTGGCATTGCTTCTTTGTTCACGGGAAACTTCTTCCAGCGCTACATCAAAAACTTTTGCAGCTGTTGCCCTGTGAATGTCTTCTCCGTTTTGGAAAGCGGCAATCATATTTTCTTCTCCGCTTAAAGCGGCAATAATTCTAAGTTCAATCTGCGAGTAATCGGCAGAAATTAAGGTATGATTTTCATCTCTTGCCACAAAAGCTTTACGAATCTGACGCCCTCTTTGTGTACGAATCGGAATGTTCTGCAAGTTCGGATTATTAGAACTCAAACGGCCGGTTGCGGCAACGGTCTGCATATAATCGGTATGTACGCGTAAAGTCTTTTTATCAACCTGTTCCGGCAAAGCCAGAATATAAGTACTTTGTAACTTTACCATTTGGCGCCAGTCCAGAATTTGTTTTACAATCGGATTGTCATTGGCCAAATAGGTCAAAACTTCTTCGCCGGTTGCATATTGTCCGGTTTTGGTTTTCTTTTGCTTGACACCTCCAATTTTCATTTTATCAAATAAAATATCTCCCAGTTGTTTTGGAGAAGCCAGATTAAAGGTCTCGCCGGCAGTTTCGTAAATTTGCTGCTCTAAAGATTTGATTTCTACTTCCATTTCTTTGGACATTATACTTAAGAAATCTACATCCAGACGAATTCCTTCTGTTTCCATATCGGCCAAAACACTTACCAAAGGAATTTCGATTTCATCAAATAACTTTTTAGTTTCGGTTTTGTCCAATTCGGCTGTAAATATTTCTTTTAACTGTAAAGTGATATCAGCGTCTTCTGCCGCATATTCTTTAATATCTTCTAAAGGAACATCGCGCATATTAAGCTGATTTTTTCCTTTTTTACCAATTAAAGTTTCAATAGATTTTGGAGAATATTTCAAATATGTTTCAGCCAGAATATCCATATTATGACGCATATCCGGATTAATCAGATAATGTGCAATCATGGTATCAAAAAGCTTTCCTTTTACGGTAACGCCATAATTGGAAAGGATTTTTAAATCATATTTTAAATTTTGTCCTATTTTTTCAATGTTTTCATTTTCAAAAAACGGAACAAATTTATTGATCAGAATTTGAGCTTCTTCCTGATTTTCCGGAAACGGTACATAAAATGCTTTTCCTTTTTCGTAAGCAAAAGACAAACCAACCAATTCTGCGTGCAGGGCGTCGATTCCTGTTGTTTCGGTATCAAAGCATACGGCAGGTTGTTTTTCTAAATTTTGCAGTAACAATTTTATTCCTAAATCGCCCTGAACCGTCTGGTAAGAATGTTCGGTAGTTTCTAAAGTGCTGTAAAATGAAGTTCTTGCGTCTGCATTTTCGTCAGAGGTATTTCCGCCTCCAAACAAATCAAACTGATCTTCATTTTTAGGCTGCGGCTTTTTATACAATTTAGCGTCTGAAGCTGTGTTGGTATTGTTTAGTTCATTTCCGCCGCCTACTTTAAACAAATTATCAAACTGCTCTGCCATTCTTCTAAATTCCAATTCCTGAAAAATAGCATCTGTTTTTTCAATATCAGGACGCGAAAGTGCATAATCATCTTCATTAAAAGTAACATCACAGTCGCAGATAATTGTAGCTAGTTTTTTAGATAAAATACCTTTGTCTTTATTGGCTTCGATATTTTCTTTCATTTTACCTTTTAGTAAATGCGTATTGTCCAAAAGGTTTTCCATCGTACCAAATTCTTTCAGGAATTTTTTGGCTGTAACCTCTCCAACTCCCGGTAATCCCGGAATATTATCAACAGCATCACCCATCATACCCAGAAAATCAATTACCTGTTCCGGTCTTTCCACTTCAAATTTTGCCAGAACTTCCGGAATTCCCCAAATTTCGATTCCGTTACCCATACGTGCAGGTTTGTACATAAAAATGTTATCAGAAACCAACTGGGCAAAGTCCTTGTCGGGAGTTACCATAAAGACCTTATAATTCTGTTTTTCGGCTTGCTTTGCAATTGTTCCAATCAAATCATCGGCTTCGCAGCCTGCGATTTCGATAATCGGAATATGCATAGCTCTAAGTAAATCCTGTATATAAGGTATAGCAATTTTAATAGCTTCGGGAGTCGCATCGCGGTTTGCTTTGTAATCTGCAAACATTTCGGTTCTTACCTGACTTCCTTCTTTATCAAAAGCAACAGCCAGATGGTCTGGTTTTTCTCTTTTAATAACATCCAAAAGAGAATTCATAAATCCCATAATGGCAGAAGTATCCATTCCTTTAGAGTTAATTCTCGGGTTTTTTATAAAAGCATAATAACCACGAAATATTAAGGCGTAAGCATCTAAAAGAAAAAGGCGTTTTTGAGTCGACATATTAAAAAATTTAGTCTGTAAAAATAGTCAATTGGGTTTTAAAAAGCGAAGCAGTTTTCGAAATTAATTTGTTGAATGGTATTTGAACCATATAAGTTATATCAGTTCATTTTTGTTGAAGCACATAGCAGTGCGTCTAAAAGATTTTGTTTGCTTTGAGAATTTTGAAAGACCTGCATTACTTAAATAATAGGAAAAACACATGATGTTAATATCAGGTTAAATGTTTTTATGAAGGCAATTCTTCATTTTTTCTTCATTTTCAGAAGCTAATTTTGATCTGTAAAATAAAAATATTATTAATTCAAATACTTAGAAATCATGAGAAATTTATTGATGGTACTTGTGGCAGTTTTAGGAACAAGTGCAATGGTTCAGGCATTTCCTGCGAAAAATGGAAAAGAAACTCCGGCTAAAGAAGTAAAAGCGACAAAACATCCTAAACACAAAACGGATAAAAAAACAAAAACAGAAAAAAGCGAAGCTTCTAAAACAGAAACTTCAAAAATGAAAAAATAATGTTGTTTTTGTTTTGTTTTCGAAGCATTGTAAGGAAACAAAACAGGAATAGTAATTATGATGAATGAAGATGGTAAAGCTGATAAAGAAATTTGTCAGCTTTTTTCGTTAATGTTTTAATAATGCTTTATTTGGTTTTTTATAAATGACTAATTTTAATCGTGCTAAACAAATTTGTTTATGAATATTTTAATTGTAGAAGACAACCGGGAAATTGCCTCAGAAGTTTATGATTTTTTGTGTAATACCGGATATATTTGCAAGATTGCCCATACTTGCGCGGCTGCCCTAGAAGAGTTTAGCAGCAATGATTATGATGCAATGCTTTTAGATTTAGGTCTTCCTGACGGTGATGGTTTCGAGGTTTTGAAAACTGTAAGAAAAACCAAATCAAAAATGGCGGTTATTGTTTTAACGGCCAGGGGGGAACTGGATGACCGGATTAACGGACTTCATCTTGGTGCCGACGATTATCTGACTAAACCTTTTGCATTAACAGAATTGAGTGCGAGATTATTTGCTGTTATCCGCAGGATACACGGTTTTACTTTAAATAATCTTTCGATTCACAATTTTGTGCTTCAGCTTCAGGACTATAAAGTGAGTTGTAATGAGCAGCCCATCAGTTTAACCAAAAAGGAATTTGATATTTTTCAATATTTGGTTTTGAATAAAAATCGCGTAATTACACGTCTTCAGTTAACAGAACACATTTGGGGAGATATTTTAGAAGTAAACTCAGATTCTAATTTTATTGACGTTCATGTTCGGAATCTTAGAAAAAAATTAGACAAACATGCACCGATTGACTGGTTTGAAACTGTTCGAAATGTTGGATATCGTATAAACGAATAAATCAATCCTTGTGAAAATAAAACATCAATTGGCCATATTTAATGCACTGACAAGATTGTTGGTGATTTTAATTTTATGGCTGATGCTTCCTATTCTGGTAGAAAATGTGGTTTATAATCATATTAATAATACGCTGTTGGAGAAAAAGAAGAAATTTATAGAGCATCTTAATCAGGAAGAGATTAATGATTTTCTTGAAAACCAAGATGATTCTGTAGAGACTTTTTCAGAGTTTTCGACACTTCACAGCGAATTTTTAGTCTTGTCGAGAGTGCCTGTAAAACCTCGCCATAAAAAGACAACTTTTACTAATGAATTAAGAAATATCGAGGGAGAAGAAAATGAATACCGAATCCTGCAGCATCATTTTACTTATCAGGGAGAAGATTATCAGCTGGAAATAGGTAGTAGTCTGAGCGAAGTCAATGATCTCACTTTTGTAATTCGCTTTTTTATTATCATCGTTTTTGTTGTGATTCTCTTTATTACCTTTTTGGCTGATACTTTTTATATTGAATATCTTCTTAAACCTTTCTACAAAATCATCGATACTAAAATAAGACGTGTAAACGAACCGGAAGCTTTTGATCATACGCCAATAAAAGCTGTTTCCAGAGATTTTAGAGAACTCGATTTTGTTCTGAATCAAATGATGGACAGGATTTCTGAGGTTTTTAAAAAAGAAAAACAGTTTATTTCTAATGTTTCGCACGAACTTTTAACTCCAATTGCACTTCTTAAAAACAAACTTGAAAATTTGCTGCAAAATGAATCTTTGAATGATAATGCAGTCGATAAAATTGCAGGTTCCTTAAAGACGCTGGATATGCTCAAAAAAATTATCAATAATTTACTGCTGATTTCCCGAATTGATAACAATCAATATGAAGCCAATGAAGAGATAAATCTCCGTGAGATAGTTTCAGATTTGCAGGAAGATCTGCAGGATCGTATGGAGGATAGAAAAATTAGTTTTATCAATAAGACGACAAATAATTTTGCTTTTAAAGGAAACAAAACCTTAATTCATATTCTTATTTATAATTTGGTGACCAATGCCATAAAGTACAATAAGCACGGAGGAAGTATTATGATAGAAGACGGTTTTACAGATGACCGTTATTTTATTACTGTAAAAGATTCCGGAATAGGAATGGAGGAGTCGCAGACCGAAAAAATATTCAGCAGATTTGCGAGAATTAGTTCCGACCAGGAAGGGCAGGGTTTAGGACTTGCGATTGCTCAGAGTATTGCGTCATTTCATCATATTGTCATTAAAGTGAAATCGACTTTAAATGAAGGGACAACCTTTACTTTATTATTTGAAAAGCCAATTTAAAGTTAAAATTTATTGTAAGACTTTATCTTCATTTTGTCTTCATTTCCCAGTTATATCTTTGACTTATAAAAATGAAATAACAACAATCAAAAAAAATTAAAGTCATGAAAAAATTAGCAATTTTAGCGGTAGCAGTTTTAGGAACATTCTCAATGGTAAACGCGCAAACCACTCCGGCAGCAGCGACAACAACAAAAGAAGCTAAGGCAATTAAACACGAGAAAAAAGCCCATAAAAAAGCAAAAGCAGAGAAAAAAGCAGAAACTGCAAAAACAGAAACGCCAAAAGCAAAATAAAGGCAATTCTATTCTTGGAATAATAGTTTTAAAGGTTGGTAGATAAAGCTGAAAGAGTCATCTTTCAGCTTTTTACTTTTAGAGAGTTAAATTTTTTATAATAAAAACAGATAAAATTTGCAATCTTTGTTACTTTGCTTAAAACTATAACAAATGATCCTTCGTTTTGTAATTCTATGCGCTCTTTTCTTATTTATTGAGTTCTATTCTTATCAGGCTTTTCGAACCTTAATCAAAGTGAGATGGGTCTTAATTAGCTATCAGGTTCTAAGTGCACTGCTTTTAATTTTTATAATATATTCTTTTTCACAGGTAGATCGTTCTGTTGGTCAAACCAGACAATTCATGTTTACAACTGGATTAATGTTATTGGTTTATGTACCGAAAATTGTTCTGACGCTTGTAATGTTTGGTGAAGATATTTTTAGAATAGGGGCAAGTATCGTCAACTATTTTGTTTACAACACACCCAGAAAAGAAATGATGCCCGACAGGCGAAAATTTATTAGCCAGATTGCATTAGGTTTGGCTGCAGTTCCATTTCTGTCCTTGATTTACGGAATTTTTGAAGGGAAATATAATTTCAAGGTTTTCAAACAGACAATCTATTTTCCTGATCTTCCCGACGCTTTCGACGGATTTAAAATCACACAGATTTCAGATGTTCACAGTGGGAGTTTTGATAACCACGAAAAAATAAATTATGCCATTGATTTGATAAATGAGCAGGAATCTGATTTGATTTTGTTTACCGGAGATATTGTGAACACACACGCAAAAGAAATGCATCCGTGGCTGGAAACTTTTAATCGCATTAAGGATTATAAATACGGAAAGTTTGCTGTTTTGGGAAATCACGATTATGGCGAATATGTAACCTGGCCTTCTGAGAAAGAAAAAAACGAAAACTTTCAGGAAATCAAGAAGCTGTATGGTCAGATTGGTTTTAAATTAATGCTGAATGAGAATACTTATATTAATAAAGGTGATGATAAAATCGCTTTAGTTGGTGTAGAAAACTGGGGTGTAAATTTTAAAAAAGCAGGAGACCTGAACAAGGCCTCAGAAAATCTTCATAAAGAGGATTTTAAAATTTTAATGAGCCACGATCCAAGCCATTGGGATGCCGAAATTAAATCGCATCCTAAAAATTTTCATCTGACATTTTCAGGACACACACACGGAATGCAATTCGGAATTGAAATTCCGGGATATTTCAAATGGAGTCTGGCACAATACATTTATAAACAATGGGCAGGATTGTACGAAAACCTCGGAAGATACGTTTATGTAAACCGTGGCTTTGGTTTTCATGCCTATCCTGGAAGGGTTGGAATTATGCCTGAAATAACGGTTGTCCAACTAAAAAAAGGCACTAATGTCGCTTAATTCGTGAAAAGTGCTAAATTTGTATTATATTTATTTCTATTAATAGATTAAGAAACTTAAATTTTTGGTTTTATGTCAAAATTTGGAGAACTAATAAATGCTCAGGTTCCAGTGTTAATTGATTTTTACACAGATTGGAATGAATCGTCAGTTTCTATGCATCCTGTAATTAAGGATGTTGCTGCTGCGCTTGGTGATAAAGCCAAAGTGATCAAAATAGATGTAGATAAGAATCAGGAACTCGCAGAAGCACTTCGTATAAAAGGACTTCCAACATTAATGATTTATAAGGAAGGACAAATGATATGGAGACAATCCGGAGAATTGGATGCCAATACTATTATCGGAATTGTGCAGGATCAATTCAGTGTCTAAAAAACTTCTTTCTGATGTTATTTAGTGAATAATATCAAACTTATACCCGTTTTCTTTTAAAAAATGCAGTGTTCGCGGTAAAGCAAATCTTAAATTTGGTGAAGCTTTTATGCTGTCATGAAAAACAATTACGCTTCCGGATTTTACATTTTTTGTGACATTCTCAAGACATTTTTCAGGCGTAATACTCTGATCAAAATCTGCACTTAAAACATCCCACATTACAATTTTATAGCCCAGTTTTCTAAGAATTTTAGATTGTGCTTTTTTGATTTTTCCATAAGGAGGACGAAATAGTAAACGATTCTGATTTCTTTTCTGCTCTTCAAGAATTTCTGCGCAGTTTTTTACATTTTCGATATAATCGTTCGTATGGATTTTCCAACCGTTTACATGATTCATAGTATGGTTTCCGATCGAATGACCTTCGGTAATTAATTTTTCAAATAAAGCCAAGTTTGCTTTAATGTTCTTGCCGATGCAGAAGAAAGTAGCTTTTGCATCAAACTTTTTCAGTTCAGATAAAACCCAGTCTGTAATTTCGGGAGTAGGACCATCATCAAAAGTCAGGTATATTTTCTTTTCATTGTTTGGGATGTCCCAGCAATATTTAGAAAACACCTTTTTTATAAATGCATTCGTTTTTACCCAATAAAAGCTCATACTGAATCGAATTTATATTATAAGTAAAATTAAAAAATGCAGCGCTATTTATCAAACAGCGCTGCATTTTTTTAATTGTTAAGATTTTCGTATATTATTCTTTTTCACGTCCAAAACGCTCAAACATATTTACATAAGTATTAAATGTTGTTTTGTGTTGGTTGTAAAAAGCATTGTCTTTATTTTTTAACATTACATGCAGCAAACTTCTGTATCGTTCAATATCAGTCACAATATCCATTGCAATATCAGTCTGATCAGATGGTGGTAATGTGCTGTAATAGTTTAGATTTTCTTTATATTTCTGCACTAATTTATTTAAAAGATCCTGAGCTTTCGCCTTTTCACCAACTCTGTAATATCCGTCTCCAAAAGCTTCAACTAAAGAGTAGTAGCCAAATTTGTCTAAAGGTAATTTGGTTACAGCCAGATTAATCACGTTTTTGGCTTTGTCCATTTTACCTTCAGCGATAAGCTGATCCATTAATCTCGAAAGATTAGTGCGGTATGTAATACTGTTTCTTCTGGTTTCAGGGTCATGATAGATTTTTTCGCTGTCACTGTTACCCCAATCCCATTTCATAACAATGTCATACATTTTATCAGCATCGATCTGTCCCATGTCTAATGGTCCTCCGTCTTTGCTTGACGTTGTTTTTACAGGAACCAATTTGTACACCATTCCGTCCAGCTGCAAATAATCTTTCAGCCATAAATAATCTTCATCGTCAAAAGCTCCGCCACTAAAATAAATAGGTCTTTTCCAATTGTTATTAGCCAGGATGTCGAGCATCATTAAACGGTTTTTGTATAAAGCGCCTCCTTTTATATCGATGTCTAAATAAGGAACAATAGAATCATTGTATTTCGGATTTACAACTTTGTTTTTGATGATGGCATTTTTGTCAACATTCACCCTGATTTTATTTGTTGGATAAAAATGAATGGTTTGTCCGTTTTGTAAACCAACAGTTGATTTAGGGTTTTTAATGAAATCGATAAAATCGGTAATATTCCAACGGGTATCTATTTTTTGAATATACACTGTATAATCCAATTTATCTCCCACATACTGATCGTGTGTAAAAGAAATAGGAAGTGGGTTAGACTCATATGATTTCGCTTTCATTTGATCGATGTACCAGTCTGTCATAAATAAACTCGTGTTGACAATCTTGACATCGGTCCTGAAATGCTCAATTTCCTGCGCATACCAGAGAGGGAAGGTGTCATTATCTCCAATTGTAAACAAGATAGCGTCCTTGTCACAAGAACTTAAATAGGCTTTAGCCATTGCAACAGCTGTATATTTACCTGATCTGTCATGATCATCCCAGTTTTGAGAGGCCATTAAAATAGGAGCAGCCAATAAACTTCCGGCAATAATAACAGGCCCTGCAATTTTTGGAGCCACATATTTCTGAATACTCTCGTATAAAGAATACACTCCAAATCCTATCCAGATCGCAAAAACATAAAATGAACCTACCAGTGCATAATCTCTTTCGCGAGGCTCAAAAGGTCTTTCGTTCAAATATATTTTTAGTGCAATTCCTGTAAATAAGAATAAAGCCAAAAGAACATAAAAACTCTTTAAGTCTTTGTTGGCATGCCACATTAAACCAATTAAGCCTAAGATGAAAGGAAGGAAAAAATATACATTTCGTCCTTTATTGTTTAAAACATCTGAAGGCAGATTATCCTGAGAACCCAAATGAACAGAATCTAAAGGTTTGATTCCGCTGATCCAGTTTCCGTCTAAATTGTCGTACTTACCCTGTACATCGTTTTGACGTCCGACAAAGTTCCACATCAAATACCTCCAGTACATGTAACCGAATTGATATTCAAACATAAAACCAAAGTTATCCGCTGTAGATGGTTTTTCAATAATTAAATAATCACTGTAACTCTTTAAGAATTTTGTATAGCCTTCGTTGTCAATTTGTTTCTGTGCAAATGCTTTTCTGAATTCAGAAACTGTTTTTTCAACTTCGTTACGTAATTGCGCTGTAGCTTTATTATATTCTTCTTCACTTAACTGACTTGCATCAATTCCGTATTTGGCCAAATCTTCATCATAATCATAATTTGGATTGATTCTGAATTTTGGAGGATTTGTAAAGTTGATATAATTCTGAATATGCGGTGTATCTGTACTCCACATTCTCGGCAGAATTGTTTTCTGATTGTCATCAGAATTTTGTTCAGCATTTTTATAGTTATTGGTAACAACGTATTTACCAGTTTTATAATCTCTTTCGTAGTTTGGATTTTTGTCCAGATAAGGTGTTTTAGCATCAAGTCCCGCAAATACTTCTGTATATTGAGGACCGTAAAATAAAGGGTTTACACCATATTGTTCACGATTATAATAGGCTAAAACCTCAGTAGCATCCGAAGGTTTATTTTCGTTAATAACTGTATTCGCATTTGCACGAACAGGAAGCATCATCCAGGTTGAGAAACCAATCAGGATGAACAGAATACATAATATAATAGTGTTGTAAAATATTAATCCTTTTTGTTTGGTATATTTTAATCCAAAGTAGAAGAAAGCAATAAATAGTAACGCCACAAAAATAGTTCCCGAGTTAAAAGGAAGTCCCATACTGTTTACCATGAAGATTTCGGTTTTTCCGAAAAATGCCATAGTTAATGGAAGAAGTAATTTAAAAATAAATAGTAAGATTCCGATAACCACTACGTTGGCAATAATAAAGTTCTTTATGGTGACTTTTTCATAGTGTTTAAAATAATATAAAAACCCGATGGAAGGAATGGTCAAAAGTGCCATGAAGTGAACTCCAAACGAAAGACCAACTACCAAAGAAATAATTAAAAGCCATTTGTTTCCTTTAGGTTGGTCCATATCCTGTTCCCAACGCAGACCAAGCCAAAAAAGCAATGCAATTAATAAGGAAGCCATTGCATAAACTTCTGCTTCAACAGCATTAAACCAAAAACTGTCTGAAAAAGTGTAAGCCAAAGCTCCTACAAAAGAACCTCCTAAAATAACAATAGAATTATTTTGGTCAATCTCTGCAAAACGGGCTACAATCTTTTTTAGGATCATAGACGATGACCAGAACATAAATAATATGGTAAATGCACTAGAGAAAACAGACATCATATTAACCATCAGCGCTACGTGTTGCGCATCTGTCGCAAACATCGCGAAGAAAGCCCCCATCATTTGGTAAAGAGGAGCTCCCGGTGGGTGACCTACTTCCAGTTTTGCTGCGGTAGCAATATACTCTCCGCAATCCCAAAAGCTCATTGTAGGTTCAACAGTTAAAGTGTAAGTGATTAAAGCGATTGCAAATGCAAACCAACCAATAATTGTATTCCATTTATTGAAATTGAATTGTGCCATATTTAGGTGTTAAAAAATTGAATATTTACTATCCTACAAAGAAAATGTTTTTTTATTTAAAGAAACGAGCATTAACATAAAATTCTGCAAAACTATCTTTTCAAAGTAATATATTGTATATGAGACTCTTTGCTTATTAACGGGAGTTTTAAAATCAAAAAACCAAAAAAAAATCATTTTTTTTGATCAAAAAGTTTGTGTAAACTAAATAAAGCCTTAAATTTGCACTCGCTTAACAGCATTGCTGGTCTATGGTGTAATGGTAACACAACTGTTTTTGGTGCAGTCTTTCTAGGTTCGAGTCCTAGTAGACCAACATAAAGCCTCTCAGAAATGAGAGGCTTTTTTTATGCAAAAAAAATCTATTTAAAATTTGCATAAATTAAATAAAGTTTTAATTTTGCACCCGCTTAACAGCACTGCTGGTCTATGGTGTAATGGTAACACAACTGTTTTTGGTGCAGTCTTTCTAGGTTCGAGTCCTAGTAGACCAACATAAAAAGCCTCTCGGATATGAGAGGCTTTTTTTATGCGAAAAAAATTGGATTTATTTTTGATTTAACGAAGAAGGAGCAATTCCGAATTTCTTTTTAAATGAAAAAGAGAAATGCGACAAATCTTCAAAACCTACTCCAATATATACTTCAGATGGAGATTTGCCCTGCGTAATTAAGTAATAAGCTTCCTGAAGTCTTTTGTTTAGTAACCATTTTCCGGGCGCCTGATCAAATGTTTTTTGAAAATCTCTTTTAAAAGTTGCTAAGCTACGGCCGGTTAGATACGCAAATCGATGCATTTGAACATTAAAATGGAAATTCTTATTCATAAATGCTTCAAGATCAATTTTGCCGGGTTCATTAAAATCAAATAAAATATCTTTCAATTCTGGGTTTAATTTTAATAGAAGATGAATGGCTTCCTTTATTTTTAAATTAAATAAAGTTTCATTGTTTTCCTGTTCAACTTCGAGATAGGAGAGCAATGATTCCATAAAAGATTTATAGAGCGGATGTGGTTGTAAAGCAAACATGGCATCAGAGTCCACTTTTTTATCGGCTATTAAATTGTATTCTCTGCTTACTTCCAAAAGAATTTCCTGATCCAGGTAAAGAGAAATGGTTTTAAATTCTCCTCCTTGAGGCGGGATTTTAGTAAATTTTGCTAAATGATTTCTTCTGCTAAAGCGAAAATCGCCCTCCTTGGAATAAAAAGTGTTTTTAGTATCTGAGGCAATCATATCGCCTGAAATCTGATAACTGAAAACATGTTCGGGTATAAAATGTTCTCCTTCGCGACTTCGGGAATAATAACAGGAATACAATATTTTAGGTTTTACCGTCTTTGTGCTCATATTGTAAAATTACAAAAAGATCCGGATAATCTTTTTTGGGATTTCCGGATCTTTAAAAATTATATTTGTTGAATTAAAGCTTTTGGTTCCAGATAGGCTTCCAATCCTAAAGTTCCAAATTCCCTGCCAATTCCGGATTGTTTAAATCCTCCGAAAGGTGCCATCGGGTCGTGGCCAATTCCATTTATCTGCACACGTCCTGCATTAAGTCGAGAAGCCACGCGATATGCTCGTTTAGAGTCTGATGAGCTTACATAGGCTTGTAGGCCATAAGAGGTGTCGTTGGCAATCTCAATTGCCTCTTCTTCTGTTTTATAGGTGATAATAGATAAAACGGGACCAAAAATTTCTTCTCGCGCAATTCGCATCTGATTATTTACATGAATAAAAACGGTCGGCTTAACAAAATTTCCTTTTTCCAATCCTTTTGGTTTTCCTGCTCCGCCGGTCAGAATTTCAGCTCCTTCATTAATTCCGGTCTGAATGTAATCCTGAACACGATTGAATTGTTTAGTGCTTACCATAGGTCCAACTGCTGTGCTTTCGTTTTTTGGATCTCCAACAATAGTGTTTGAAATAACTTCTTTGACAAGTAATTTTGTTTCTTCCAGTTTACTTTCGGGAATCAGTAATCTCGTTCCGGCAATACACGCTTGTCCGCTGTTCATAAATGCTGCGCTTATCGCAAGTGGAATCGCTTTTTCGAAATCGGCATCTTCTAAAATAATATTGGGAGATTTACCGCCAAGTTCCAGTGTTACTCTTTTCATTGTATTTACGGCTTCTTTGGCAATAATTTTTCCAACAGTTGTGGATCCTGTAAAAGAGATTTTTGCAATATCAGGGTTTCTGCTTATTTCTGCCCCAACCACTTCACCTAAGCCGTTAACGATATTAACAATTCCATTTGGGAGATTGGCTTCATGAAGGCATTCTGTAATAAGTTGTGTTTGCTGAGCACTCATTTCGCTTGGTTTAATTACCGATGTGCATCCGGCTGCTATAGCTGTAGATAATTTGCTGCATATAAAACCATTGCTCGAATTCCATGGAATAATTATTCCGACTACGCCAATTGGTGTCATTTGAACTTCAGATTCACCCATCGTTTTAATAAATTCATAGCTGTTAAGGAGGGAAATTGCAGAGTCAAAGCTTTTTAGCATATAATCATAACTGACAGTTGCAAATCGCAATGTGCCTCCGTATTCTTCTGTCATAATATTAATAAAATCACTTTTCCTTTTTTCGACCGAAGATTTGATATTTTTAAGATATTGAATTCTTTCGTTTGCTGTTGTTTGTGAAAAAGATTTAAAAGCATTTTTAGCGGCGTCAATAGCTTTTTGGGTGTCTTCTGTGTTTCCCAGAAGAACTTTTCCTAGTTTTTCATTTGTTGTGGGACTAATAAGGTCAAAATATTCTGTTCCCTGAGGTGTTAGAAATTCTCCGTTAATGTAAATTTTGTCTATCGTTTTCATATTGTGTTGTTATGAATTATTATTTGGCAAATTTCGAAATTAACAACATTGCGTACTTTGTTGTAAAGCTCAAACTGACTTTGTTGTATAGCTCATTTTTTCAAGTTGATTTTAAAAGTGTTTAAGATAGATTTCAAAAAAAAAGCTTCTCAATTAGAGAAGCCTTATAAATAATATGTCGTTTAAGTTTTACGTTTTTAAAGTAATAACAGGTCTAACGGCATGGTTCACTAAACCTTCGCTTATGCTTCCGTTAAAAAAATGGGCAAATCCGGTTCTTCCGTGCGTACACATTCCTATTAGGTCTGCGTTTATTTTATTCGAGAAATTAATAATTCCCTTTTCGATATTCGTGTCGTTGTAAATTTGAGTTGTATAATTGGAGATGTCAAAATGAGAAATAAAATCGGTCATCGCTTTTTCGCTTACATGTGTTGGTTTGAAGCTGTTTGGCGTACATATAGTGACTAAGTGTAGTTTTGAATCAAATAATTTTATAAAATTTAAAAGTTTTTCAAAAGGTTTTTTTGCCTCGTCTGAGAAATCAGATGCGAAAACAATGTTGGATGCATTAAAATCAGTTATGTTGTTTTTGATAACCAGAACAGGAATTTCTGAGTTGCGTACCACTTTTTCGGTATTAGAACCTATTAATAGTTCTTCGATACCTGTTGATCCGTGAGATCCCATTACAATTAAATCGACGTCATAATCCTTACTGATTTGCGTTATGCCGTGTATGGGTTTGTCCATTTTAACAACTTCAGTAACGACTATCCCGTCCAGATAAGGTTTTGAAGCAACTTCATCAAGAGTTTCGTTTGCTTTTTTCATGAAAAGCATAGTTTCAGGAATGCTGATTCCGCCTAAAATAGCATCATTGGATTGATGTGGTAATTCAAGCATGTGGAGAAGAATAATTTCAGAATCGTTCTTTTTTGCTATTTGAGCGGCAACTTTTAAAGCATCTTCTGCATGTTCTGAGAAGTCGGTAGGTACTAGAATTCTTTTCATGATTTTGAGGTTATAATTGTGAATAATTCTATGTTTTTGCGCTATTATAAAGGTAAGAAATATTTTTAGAGCAATCAATTTATTTGATTTACAAAAAAATCACTATATTTGCACTGTTATTTATTAAAATCTAAATAATGAGGGGACTAAGTGTCCCCTCTTTTTATAAAATTATGACATTTAAAGAAAAAGTAAACGGATTAATTACGGAAGCACTTCTGGAAAAACCATCAGTCTTTTTGATTGATTTGGCCATCTCAGATTCTTTTAAAATTAGTGTTGGTTTAGACGGAGATAACGGAGTGGCGCTTCAGGACTGCATCGATATTAGTCGGGCAATCGAGAACAATCTGGATCGTGAAGAGCAGGATTTTTCGCTTGAAGTAGCATCAGTTGGAGTAGGATCTCCTTTAAAAATGATAAGACAATATAAAAAAAATATTGGTAGAACGTTGATTGTTACTACAAATACAGAAAAAATTGAAGCAGAATTAGTGGAAGCTAACGATGTTTTTATAATTTTGTCTTGGAAATCAAGAGAACCGAAAAAAATAGGAAAAGGAAAAGAAACAGTTCAAAAAGAGCAACAAATACCTTATACAGAAATTAAAGAGGCAATTGTTACAGTAACATTTTAATTTAAAGAATTCGCATGGAAAATTTAGCATTAATCGATTCATTCTCAGAGTTTAAAGATAATAAACTTATTGATCGTGTAACGCTTATGGCAATTTTAGAGGACGTGTTTAGAAATGCATTGAAGAAAAAATACGGTTCTGATGATAACTTCGATATCATCATTAATCCTGATAAAGGAGATATGGAGATATGGAGAAGAAGAGTAATTGTTGCTGACGAAGATCTTGATTTTGAAAATGAGGAAATTACGCTTACAGAAGCAAGAATGATTGAAGCGGATTTTGAAATTGGTGAAGAGGTTTCTGAAGAAGTAAAATTGATTGATTTAGGAAGAAGAGCTATTTTAGCACTTCGTCAAAATTTAATATCTAAAATTCACGAACACGATAATACAAATCTTTACAAACAATTTAAAGATATTATCGGTGATATATATACAGCTGAAGTACATCACGTGCGTCCAAGAGTTGTTATTCTGGTTGACGATGAAGGAAATGAAATCGTTCTTCCAAAAGAAAAACAAATTCCGTCAGATTTTTTCCGTAAAGGAGATAACGTACGCGGAATTATTGAAAGCGTAGAATTAAAAGGGAATAAACCTCAGATTATTATGTCAAGAACTTCTGAGAAGTTTTTAGAAAAATTATTTGAGCAGGAAATACCAGAGGTTTTTGACGGTTTAATTACAGTTAAAAATGTAGTTCGTATTCCTGGTGAAAAAGCAAAAGTAGCGGTAGATTCTTATGATGACAGAATTGATCCGGTTGGAGCTTGTGTGGGAATGAAAGGTTCCCGTATTCACGGAATTGTACGCGAACTTGGTAATGAAAATATTGATGTCATTAATTATACAAGCAATATTCAATTATTTATAACAAGAGCCTTAAGCCCTGCAAAAGTTTCTTCTATCAAAATTGATGAAGAAAGTAAAAGAGCTGAAGTTTTCTTGAAATTAGAAGAAGTTTCTAAAGCAATTGGTAGAGGCGGTCACAACATTAAGTTAGCAGGTCAGTTGACAGGTTATGAATTAGATGTTATCCGTGAAGGAGACGTAGCCGGTGCTGTTGCAGATGAAGACGATGTAGAGTTGACAGAGTTTTCAGATGAAATTGAAGAATGGGTAATTGAAGAGTTTGCAAAAATAGGTTTGGATACTGCAAAAAGTATCTTAAAACACGACGTAGAAGATTTAGTTAGAAGAACAGATCTGGAAGAGGAAACGATTCTGGATGTTATGAAAATACTAAAAGAAGAGTTTGATAGTTAAGCAATAGCTGAATGTCTGCTCTAACAACACAACGAAAAAGGTAATAATAAAAAGGTTATATGTCTGAAGAGAGAGTAATAAGAATAAACAAGGTTTTAAGGGAATTAAATATTTCGTTAGAAAGAGCTGTGGATTATCTAAAGGATAAGGGAATTGCTATTGATGCAAATCCAAATGCTAAAATTTCTGATAGCGAATTTAATATCCTTCAAAGCCAATTTGCGGGCGATAAGGGGAATAAGGAGGCTTCCAAAGAAGTTGGAGAAGAGAAAAGAAAAGAAAAAGAAGCTTTACGTGTAGAACGTGAAAAAGAAATTGAAGACAAGCGCAGACAAGATGAAGAGCGTCAGAGACAACAAGAAATAATAAAAGCGAGAGCTGTTGTTTCGGGTCCTGTACAAGTTGGTAAAATTGACTTAAATCCAAAGAAACCTGCTGTTACTCCTGCTGAAGAAACTTCAAAAGTAGAAAAACCACAAACGGTTACGCCGGTTGAGGCAGAAAAACCAGTTCAAAATGAAACGGTAAAAGCTGAACCTGCAGTAACGCCAGTGGCAGAAACGAAAAAAGAAGAACCTATTATTACTGAGAAAAAAGAAGTTAAAACAGAATCTTCTAAAGTTGCTCAGGAGCCAATCGTGTCTACTGATCCGGCAACTTCTGAAGAAACGATTACTACTCAATATCAAAAGCTTTCTGGAACAACTCTTACGGGGCAAACCATTGATTTATCTCAATTTAATAAGCCAAAGAAAAAGAAAGAAGATCCTAAAGCGGTTCAAAATAAACCTGGAGCTCCGGGAACAGGGAACAATAATAACGCAAATAAAAATAAGCGTAAAAGAATTGCTCCAAAACCAGGTACTCCTGGTGCGCCAAAACCTGCGACAGGAAATGCGCCGGGAACGCCAAATCCAAATAAAATTACACCAAATACTGGTGGTGGAGGTTTTAATGCTAACAGAAGTGCAAGACCAGGTTTTGTAAAAGGAAACCGTCCTGCAATTGTGGCTAAAGTTGAGCCTACAGAAGAAGAAGTAAAAAACCAAATTAGAGAAACTCTTGAAAAACTTCAGGGTAAAGGAGGAAAATCTAAAGCGGCAAAATATAGAAGAGATAAAAGAGAAACGCACCGTCAGAAATCTGATGATGAGCAAAGAGCTCTTGACGAAGGAAGTAAAACAATTAAAGTTACTGAATTTGTTACTGTAGGTGAAATTGCAATCATGATGGATGTGCCGATTACTAAGGTGATTGGAACTTGTATGTCTTTAGGTATCATGGTTACAATGAACCAGCGTCTTGATGCTGAAACTTTAACTATCGTTGCAGATGAGTTTGGTTATGATGTAGAGTTTATTACAGTAGATATTGAAGAAGCAATTGAAGTTGTAGAAGACAGAGAAGAAGACTTAGTAACAAGAGCGCCAATTGTAACCGTAATGGGTCACGTTGACCACGGTAAAACATCTTTACTGGATTATATTCGTAAAGAAAATGTTATCGCAGGTGAGTCTGGAGGAATTACACAGCACATTGGAGCTTATGGGGTAACTCTTGATAATGGTCAGAAAATTGCGTTTTTAGATACTCCGGGTCACGAGGCGTTTACCGCGATGCGTGCACGTGGAGCTCAGGTTACAGATATCGCAATTATTGTGGTAGCTGCCGATGATGATATCATGCCACAGACGAAAGAGGCAATCTCTCACGCACAGGCTGCAGGAGTACCGATTATATTCGCCATAAACAAAATTGATAAACCAAACGCGAATGTTGAGAAAATCAAAGAACGTTTGGCTGGTATGAATTTACTTGTTGAAGACTGGGGTGGAAAAATTCAGTCACATGATATTTCTGCGAAAGTAGGAACAGGTGTAAAAGAATTACTTGAAAAAGTTTTACTGGAGGCAGAAATTCTTGATTTAAAATCAAATCCAAATAAAGCTGCACAAGGAACTGTTGTTGAAGCATTCTTAGATAAAGGAAAAGGATATGTGTCTACAATTTTAGTTCAGCAGGGAACTTTGAAAATTGGAGATTATATGCTGGCTGGTAAACACCACGGAAAAGTAAAAGCAATGCATGACGAGAGAGGGCATACTGTTCTTGAGGCTGGTCCTTCGACTCCGGTATCTGTTTTAGGTCTTGATGGAGCTGCTACTGCGGGTGATAAATTTAATGTATTTGAAGATGAGAAAGAAGCGAAACAAATTGCTTCTAAACGTTCTCAGTTAATGCGTGAGCAGTCAGTTCGTACACAAAGACATATTACACTTGATGAGATTGGACGTCGTATTGCTCTTGGTCAGTTTAAAGAATTGAATGTAATCCTTAAAGGGGACGTGGATGGTTCTGTTGAAGCATTGTCTGATTCATTCTCTAAACTTTCTACAGAAGAAGTTCAGATCAATATTATTCATAAAGGAGTTGGAGCAATTACAGAAACAGATGTTAACCTGGCTTCTGCATCAGATGCGATTATTATCGGATTTAACGTTCGTCCGGCCGGGAATGCCAGACAGCTTGCAGATAAAGAAGAAATTGATATCCGTTACTACTCTATTATCTACGCAGCTATCGATGACTTAAAAGATGCTATGGAAGGTATGTTGGCGCCAGAGATGAAAGAAGAAATTTTAGGAACTGCTGAAATCCGTGAGATATTCAAAATTTCTAAAGTAGGTTCAATTGCTGGTTGTATGGTGACAGACGGTAAGATATTAAGAGCAGCTAAAATAAGAGTTATCAGAGATGGTGTTGTTGTTCATACCGGAGAGTTAGTTGCTTTAAAACGATTCAAAGATGATGTTAAAGAGGTTTCTAAAGGTTATGATTGCGGTATCCAGATCAAAGGATATAATGATATCGAAATTAATGATGCTATAGAAGCTTACCATGAAGTAGCTATTAAAAAGAAATTAAAATAATATTTCATAATTATAAAAAAAAAGTCTCAATGAAAATTGGGACTTTTTTTATATGCTAAATTTTTGGAGCATATTATTCGGGTTTTAGTATTATTTTTGATTCAACTAAATTTAGTAATTATGAAAATAAGAATATATACCGCTGGGTTATTTTTAAGTCTTTCCTCGATTTGCTTTGCGCAGGAAGCAGTAGAAAAGCCTGCACCGCCTGCGGGCAATGCCATAATTGGCGATTTTTATGGGAATGATATTTCTAAGCCTTCCATAAATACTGCGATGCCTGTTGAACAATTAGAAAGCAAATTACGCGTCGATAATAAATTAGAAAACATTGCTGTAAAAGGAGAGGTTACCGGAGTTTGTCCAAAAAGAGGATGCTGGATTACGTTAAAAACGGAAAGTGGTGCATCATTCTTTGTCAAAATGAAAGATTATGCATTCTTTGTCCCTGTTGCACTAAAAGGCAAAAATGTAGTATTGGAAGGAAATGCAGAAAGTAAAATCACTTCTGTTGATGAGCTTAAGCACTATGCGAAAGACGCAAAGAAATCAAAATCAGAAATAGATGCTATTACCGCACCCAAAGAAGAAATCCGTTTCTTGGCCAGCGGTATTAAAGTAGTGAATTAAAAATCTGTTTAAGATTTTTTTGTGGAGCATGAAAAGCTTAGTTACAGGACTAAGCTAAATTTGTATACTTTGTATTAGACATAGTAGAATAAAAAAACAAAGGCGAGATAACAATCTCGCCTTTGTTTTTTAAAATTATCTTCCGGGTTTTAATAGAAAAACACTCTTATATCGTTTTTTAATTTCCGCCAGATTTCTTTCTGCTTCAATTCTGGTTTTGAAGTTTCCTACGATAACCTTATAGTTAGGAGTGCTGAAAATTATTGTTCCGTCTATATCAGAATTTTCTCTTTTAAAATCGGATAATGTTTTTTTTGCCTCGTCGCTTTTGCCGCTAAAGATTTGGATTCTGTAGGTATCGTTTGTGCTTATTGACGTGTTAATTTTACGTTTCTCGTTAAGTAACTGCTCAAATTTAGGGTCTTGGTTCACTGTTAAATTTTGATCTTGAGCGTTAATGTTATGTGCGAAAGCAATCGTTGTAATTGTTAGTAAAAGGCTTTTAGAAGGGCTTAAAATTCTCATAATGTGATGGTTTTTATGCAAAAATACTATTTAAAGTCTGAGTGTAAAATTTTAATATTATTTAGAATTGATATAAATTGATATTTAAGACTATTTTAAGGTTTTGAGAATAGTTCATAAGTCGTATTTTTGTGCAAGTTTTAAAAGAGGGTATAGATTTTTCCTGATATAACTTAGAAAAAATCATACCAAAAATTAGTAGACAATTATTTATACTATATGAAAAAGGTGGGTAACCATAATTCGATCTCAAGAAAATTGCTGTTTGGCTTATCGCTGACGTTAATTTTCTCCCTAACTTCATTTGCTCAAGATGCTGCTGCTCCGGCGGCGACTGAAGCTGCTGCGGCTGCTCCGGCTGCAGGAGACGGTGATCCGGTAAAAGGGAAGGAACTTTTTAATGCAAATTGCGCTGCATGTCACAAATTAGATGCTAAATCAACTGGTCCTGCTTTAAGAGGAGTAGCTGCTAAACATGATAAAGCTTGGCTTTACAAGTGGGTGCATAACAGTTCTGACATGATTAAGTCAGGTGATCCTGTTGCAGTTAAACTTTTTGAGGAAAACAATAAAGCAGTAATGACTCCTTTTCCTCAATTGTCTGAAGGGGATATTGATAATATTATAGCATATACTTCTGAAGTAAAAGCTGAACCTGCTGCAGGTGCTAATGCACAATTGCCAACCGGGCCTCAGCCTGAAGCAAGTGGAATTTCAAACAATATTATTTTAGGAGCTCTTGCTCTTGTAATGGCTATTTTAGTAGTAATGCTGTTCATGGTGAACAAAGTGTTAACTAAGGTGGCAAATAAAAATGGTATTGTAGTAGCTCCAAAAGAAGCAAGAACTCCAATCTGGAAAGCATTCGCAAGAAATCAGTTTTTAGTATTGGTTACTGCTATATTTTTACTTTTGGCTAGTGGTTATTTTGTTTACGGTTACTTAATGCAGGTAGGTGTAGATCAAAATTATGAGCCAATTCAGCCAATACACTATTCACACAAGATTCACGCTGGTGATAATGAGATCAATTGTAAATATTGTCACTCTGCTTCACGTGTAAGTAAAACTGCTGGTATTCCTTCTTTAAATGTTTGTATGAACTGTCATAAAAATATTTCAGAAGTTGCTGAAACTACAGCTACTGCTGAGTATAGCAAAGCGTTTTACGATGGTGAAATTCAAAAACTATATGATGCTGTTGGATGGGATAAGACTAAACAGGCTTATACTGGAAAAACAAAACCTGTAAAATGGGTTCGTATTCATAATCTGCCTGATTTTGTTTACTTTAATCACTCACAACACGTTTCGGTTGCAGGTATTGAATGTCAAACTTGTCACGGTCCAGTGCAGGAATTTGAAATCATGAAGCAATATTCTAAATTAACAATGGGATGGTGTATTGATTGCCATAGAAAAACTGATGTTAAGATGGAAGGTAATGCTTACTATGATAAAATTCATGCTGAACTTTCTAAAAAATACGGTGTAGAGAAATTAACTGCAGCGCAAATGGGAGGTTTAGAATGCGGTAAATGCCACTATTAATCGAATTATTAAGATTTTAATATTTATATACAATGTCATCAAACAAAAAATACTGGAAAAGTGTTGAAGAGCTAGAAAATAGCTCTATTGTTGAGGCGCTTAGAAATAACGAATTCGTTGAAGAAATTCCTACCGATGAGTTTTTGGGTAACGCTGATGCTTTATCTACATCTGGAACTTCACGTCGTGACTTTTTAAAGTACGTAGGGTTTAGTACTGCAGCTGTTACATTAGCTGCCTGCGAAGGTCCTGTTCACAAGTCTATCCCTTATGTATTACAACCAGAACAAATCATTCCTGGTGTTGCAGATTATTATGCAACGACTGTATTTGATGGTTTTGATTTTGCAAATCTTTTGGTGAAAACTCGTGAGGGTCGTCCAATTAAAATTGAAAACAATACAATTGCTGGAGCTAAATTTTCAGCGAATGCTAGAATTCATGCTTCTATTTTAGGATTGTATGATAGTAGTCGTTTGAGAGAACCAAAAGTAGACGGAAAAGATTCTACATGGTCGGCTGTTGATTTAAAAATTAAATCAAGTTTAGCTGAAGCAAAAGCAAAAGGAGGTCAGGTAGTGTTATTAACAAACACATTAGCTAGTCCTTCAACTGAAAAATTAATAGCAGAGTTTATTGCTAAGAATCCAAACGCTAAACATGTTGTTTATGATGCAGTTTCTTCGTCAGAAGCACTGGATGCTTTTCAGGCTGTATATGGAGAAAGAGCTTTAGTGGATTATGATTTTTCTAAATCTTCTCTAATTGTATCTGTTGGCGCTGATTTCTTAGGAGACTGGCAAGGTGGCGGATATGATGCTGGATATGCGCAAGGACGTATTCCTCAAAACGGAAAAATGTCCCGTCACTTTCAGTTTGAATCAAATATGACATTATCTGGAGCAGCTGCTGATAAGCGTGTTCCAATGACTACAGCTGACCAAAAACAAGCTTTAGTTCAAATTTATAATATTATTGTAGGTGCTTATGTTCCTGTTACTTTGGATGGTAAGTTTAAAAATGAAGTAGTGAAAGCTGCTCAGCAACTTAAAGCTGCCGGATCAAAAGGAGTTTTAGTATCTGGAATTGAAGATAAAAATGCTCAACTATTAGTCTTAGCTATCAACCAGGCGTTAGCTAGTGAGGCTTTTAGTACTGTTGGAACAAGACAAATTAGAAAAGGTTCTAATGCGGCTGTTTCACAATTAATTAAAGACTTAAACGCTGGAAGTGTTCATACTTTAATTATGAGTGGAGTTAATCCGGTTTATACTTTAGCTGATTCAGCTGCTTTTGCATCTGGATTGAAAAAAGTTAAAACTTCTGTTGCTTTTGCATTAAAAGAAGATGAAACTGCTTCTGTTTCTAAAATTGCTGCTCCGGTTCCTCATTACTTAGAGTCATGGGGTGATCTTGAAATTACAAAAGGAACTTACAGTTTAACACAGCCAACTATTCGTCCTATATTTAATACTAAACAATTTCAGGATGTTTTATTATCATTAAATGGTACTGGCGGTACTTTTTATGATTATTTAAAAGCAAATTCTGCTAGTTTAACTGCGGGATCTTCGTGGAATAAAGTATTACATGATGGAGTTTTTGTAGGTATTGGTAGTGCGCTTTCTGGAGGTGCTGTTGATGCTGCAGCTGCGGCAAATGCACTTTCTAGATCTAAATCTGCCGGAGACTTTGAATTAGTATTGTATACTAAAACAGGTATGGGAGATGGTCAACAAGCAAATAACCCTTGGTTACAAGAGTTTCCGGATCCAATTACAAGAGTTTCCTGGGATAACTATGTAACAGTTTCTAACACTGATGCTAAAAAATTAGGTCTATCTAATGAAATCGTTGCAAACGGTGGTTTAAATGGTAGTTATGCTACTATAACAACTGCAGATGGCGTTAAATTAGAAAATGTACCGGTTATCGTTCAGCCAGGTCAGGCAGTTGGTACTGTAGGTTTAGCTGTCGGATACGGACGTAAAGCGTCTTTAAAAGAAGAAATGCAGGTAGGTTTAAATGCTTACGCTTTATATAAAGGTTTCAATGGTGTTCAGTCTGTTTCTATAGCGAAAGCTGGAGGAGAGCATGAGTTTGCTTGTGTTCAAGGTCAAAAAACGTTAATGGGTAGAGGGGATATTATTAAAGAAACCACATTAGAGGTATTTAATACTAAGGATGCAGAACACTGGAATGAAAAACCAATGGTATCTTTAGATCACCAGGAGGTTGAGGCTACTACTGTCGATTTATGGGAATCCTTTGATCGTTCAACAGGGCACCACTTCAATCTTTCAATCGACTTAAATGCTTGTACAGGATGCGGAGCATGTGTTATCGCATGTCATGCAGAAAATAATGTTCCTGTTGTAGGTAAAGCAGAAGTAAGAAGAAGCCGTGATATGCATTGGTTGCGTATTGACAGATACTATTCTTCTGAAAGTACTTTTGAAGGTGATAACGAAAGAAAAGAAGGAATTGCGGGATTATCTAGTTCATTATCTACCTTTAATGAAATGGAAAAACCTGGAGACAATCCACAAGTAGCTTTCCAGCCGGTAATGTGTCAACACTGTAACCATGCACCATGTGAAACAGTTTGTCCTGTTGCTGCAACATCTCACGGTCGTGAAGGTCAAAACCACATGGCATACAACAGATGTGTTGGTACGCGTTATTGTGCGAATAACTGTCCATATAAAGTACGTCGTTTTAACTGGTTCTTGTACAACAAAAACAGTGAATTCGATTATCACATGAATGATGATTTAGGTCGTATGGTATTAAACCCAGACGTAAATGTTCGTTCTCGTGGAGTTATGGAGAAATGTTCTATGTGTATTCAAATGACACAAGCTACAAAATTGAAAGCGAAAAATGAAGGACGTGCAGTTGTTGATGGAGAATTCCAGACAGCTTGTTCTAGCGCTTGTTCTTCTGGAGCTATGATATTTGGAGATGTTAATGATAAAGATAGTAAAGTAGCTAAATTGGCTGCCGATGAAAGATCATACCATTTATTGGAGCATGTTGGAACAAAACCTAATGTGGTTTACCATGTTAAAGTTAGAAATACGTAGTACAAAAAATTATTAATTAAGAAACAATATAAAGGATTATGTCGTCTCATTACGAAGCACCCATTAGAAAACCTTTAGTTATAGGTGATAAATCTTATCACGATGTAACAGTAGATGTAGCTGCGCCTGTTGAAGGTCCTGCAAATAAGCAATGGTGGATTGTATTTTCTATTGCATTAATAGCCTTCCTTTGGGGACTAGGTTGTATTATTTACACTGTGTCTACCGGTATTGGAACATGGGGATTAAATAAAACAGTTGGTTGGGCATGGGATATCACGAACTTCGTTTGGTGGGTTGGTATCGGTCACGCAGGAACTTTAATTTCTGCAGTACTTTTGCTTTTCCGTCAACGTTGGAGAATGGCGATTAACCGTTCTGCAGAAGCGATGACCATTTTCTCGGTAGTACAAGCAGGTTTATTCCCAATTATCCACATGGGTCGTCCATGGCTGGCATACTGGGTATTGCCTATACCAAACCAATTTGGATCACTATGGGTTAACTTTAACTCACCGTTACTTTGGGACGTATTCGCGATTTCAACTTATCTTTCAGTATCATTAGTTTTCTGGTGGACTGGTTTATTACCGGATTTCGCTATGCTTCGTGATAGAGCTATAACTCCGTTTAATAAAAGAGTTTATTCTATCTTAAGTTTTGGATGGAGTGGTAGAGCAAAAGATTGGCAGCGTTTTGAAGAAGTATCTTTAGTACTTGCTGGTTTAGCTACTCCTCTTGTACTTTCTGTTCACACAATTGTATCTATGGACTTTGCTACTTCGGTAATTCCTGGATGGCATACAACAATCTTCCCTCCGTACTTCGTTGCAGGAGCGGTTTTCTCAGGATTTGCGATGGTAAATACATTGTTGATCGTAATGAGAAAAGTTTCTAACCTTGAAGCATACATTACATTACAACATATTGAATTAATGAATATCATTATCATGATTACTGGTTCTATTGTTGGTGTTGCGTATATCACTGAGTTATTTGTAGCTTGGTATTCAGGTGTAGAATACGAACAATATGCATTCTTAAACAGAGCGACAGGACCTTACTGGTGGGCTTACTGGTCTATGATGACTTGTAACGTGTTCTCACCTCAGTTTATGTGGTTCAAAAAATTAAGAACTAGTATCATGTTCTCATTTATCATTTCGATTGTAGTAAACATCGGGATGTGGTTCGAAAGATTCGTAATTATTGTTACTTCTTTACATAGAGATTACCTTCCATCTTCTTGGACAATGTTCTCACCAACATTTGTTGATATTGGAATTTTCATTGGAACAATTGGTTTCTTCTTCGTATTGTTTTTATTGTACTCAAGAACTTTCCCTGTAATTGCTCAGGCAGAGGTTAAAACAATTTTGAAAGGAACTGGAGATAATTACATTAGAGAAAGAGCAAATAGTAAAGATTCACATCATGAGTAATAAAGTAATATACGCCATTTATAATGACGATGACATTTTGATGAATGCAGTAAAGAAGACCAGAGCTGCACATCATCATATTGAAGAGGTTTTTACTCCATTCCCAGTTCACGGATTGGATAAAGCCATGGGATTAGCGCCAACTAGATTAGCAATATGTGCTTTCTTATACGGATGTGTTGGTATCTCTGTTGCTACAACAATGATGAGTTATATCATGATTCATGACTGGCCACAGGATATCGGTGGTAAACCAAGTTTCAGTTTTATCCAGAATATGCCATCTTTTGTGCCGATTATGTTTGAGATGACTGTATTTTTTGCAGCTCACTTAATGGTAATTACTTTTTATATGAGAAGTAGATTATGGCCATTTAAGCAAGCTGAAAACCCGGATGTAAGAACAACTGATGACCACTTCTTAATGGAAGTTGCAGTAAATGATAACGAAGCAGAATTAGTTTCTTTCTTTGAAGGAACCGGAGCTGTTGAAGTTAAAGTAATTGAAAAGAATTAATTGTAGCTATGAAAAGGATATATAAAATAACACTTTTAGTTGGTATAACTATTTTAGTTTCATCTTGCCACAATAATTCGGCACCGAACTATCAGTATTTTCCAAATATGTATGAATCTGTTGCTTACGAGCCTTACACAGAAGCAAAAGTATTTAAGGGAGGAAAAGAAGGACAGCTTCCTGTTGAAGGAACTATCAACAGAGGTTTTGAACCTTACGAATATGAAAATTCAACTGCAGGTTATGAGTTGGCAAAAGCTAATTTAAAGTCTCCATTGGATTCAATTGAAAAAAATTCTGGAAAAGGTAAAGAGCTTTTCGAGATTTATTGTATCAGCTGCCATGGAGCTACTGGTAATGGTAAAGGTAAATTGGTTGAAAGAGAAAAATTTCTTGGAGTACCTAGCTATAAAGACAGAGAAATCACAGAGGGAAGTATCTTTCATGTTGAGACTTATGGTTTAAATGCAATGGGTTCACATGCAAATCAATTAAGTGCTCACGAACGTTGGTTAGTTGCTGACTATGTTCTGAAACTAAAAAGCCAATTATAATTGTTGAACAAACTGATCGTAATAGATATGTATACATTTTCAAGTAAATTAAAAACTTTTTCTATCATCCTAATGGCCGTTGGTATATTAGGAATTGGGTATGGTTTTTTAAGCGCACCAAAAGATATTCAAGAAGTTGAAAAAATACTAGCTGCAGATGAACATGGTTCTCATGGTACTGCACATGAAGAAAAAGCGGAGGCATCTCACAAAGAGGCAGCAGGACATCATGAAGCTGCCGAAGTTTCACATGATACGCATAAAGTAGCAGAGCATGCAGAAGTTGCTGGTGCTAATGAGCATGAAAAGCATTTAGAGCATGTGTTGCACCAATTGCAAAATAAGCCATGGTCTGCATTATATGTAGCTTGTATTTTCTTTTTACTGCTTTCAATGGGAGTTCTTGCATTTTATGCTATTCAGCAAGTTGCTCAGGCAGGTTGGTCTCCAGTTTTATTTAGAGTTATGCAGGGAATTACAGCTTATTTACCAGCTGGTTCTATAATATTCTTTATAATTTTAGTATTATGTGGACTACATTTTAATCATATTTTTGTGTGGTTAGGAGAAGGTGTTACAGATCCTAAACATGCCAATTATGATGCTATCATTGCCGGAAAATCAGGTTATTTAAATTTTCCTTTCTGGATCATCCGTGCAGCGATCTTTTTAGCAGGGTGGAACTTATACCGTCATATCTCCAAAAAAAATTGTTTAGCTCAGGACGAAGCTAATGACGATCTTTACTACAAAAAGAACTTTAAAGCTTCTGCAGGATTCCTTGTATTCTTCATTGTTTCTGAGTCTATTATGTCTTGGGACTGGATTATGTCATTTGATCCGCATTGGTTTAGTACTTTATTTGGATGGTACGTATTTGCTTCATTCTTTGTAAGTGGTATCACTGCTATTGCTTTGGTAACAGTATATTTAAAATCTAAAGGATATTTAGAGTTTGTAAATACAAGTCATATCCATGATTTAGCAAAATTTATGTTTGGTATTAGTGTATTCTGGACTTACTTATGGTTTTCTCAGTTTATGTTGATCTGGTATGCAAACATTCCTGAAGAGGTTACCTATTTTGTAACAAGAATTCAATTATATAATTTGCCATTCTTTGGAGCGGTTGTTATGAATTTTGTTTTCCCATTATTAATATTAATCAATACCGATTTCAAACGTCTTAGCTGGGTTATTGTTATGGCTGGTGTTGTAATATTATTAGGTCACTATATTGATTTCTTTAATATGATTATGCCTGGCACAGTTGGAGACAGATGGTTTATTGGAGTTCCTGAAATTGCATCTGTTCTTTTCTTCTTAGGGTTATTTATATTTGTTGTCTTTACAGCATTAACAAAATCTCCTTTGCTTGCTAAAAGAAATCCTTTCATTGAAGAAAGTAAACATTTTCATTATTAATATTTAAAGAAGTAAACAGATGACAAGTTTGTTGGTAATTATAGTTTTAGTTTTATTAGCGATTGCATTATGGCAATTGACGAAGATATTTGATCTTACACAAGTGGGAGCATCTTCGGACGATTCGCAGGTTGCATCAGATAATGATAATAATGTTCAGGGGTATGTTATGTTCGGCTTCTTAGCTTTTATATACATATTTACGATTTACGGTTTACTAAAATGGGGAAGTTTAGCACTTCATACTCCTGCTTCTGAGCATGGACTTTTAGTGGATAACTTAATGAATATTACCTGGGTTTTAATTTTTGTTGTTCAATTCATTACACAAGGATTATTATATTGGTTTTCTTTTAAAAACAGAGGTAATAAAGATAGAAAAGCATTATTCTTTGCTGATAGTAATAAATTAGAAGCAATCTGGAGTATCATTCCATCTGTAGTTTTGGCATGTTTAATTCTTTATGGATTATACGCATGGAACAACATTATGTTTGTGGATAAAGATGAAGATGTAATTGAGATCGAATTATATGCTCAGCAATTTAAATGGACTGCAAGATATGCAGGTCAGGATAATGTTTTAGGTAAAGCTAACGTTCGTTTAATTGAAGGTGTTAATACTTTAGGTGTTGATATGTCTGATAAAAACTCGCAGGATGATATCGTAGTTTCTGAATTACATATCCCTAAAGGTAAAAAAGTGCACTTCAAAATGCGCTCTCAGGATGTATTGCACTCTGCTTACTTTCCTCACTTTAGAGCACAAATGAACTGTGTTCCCGGTATGGTAACTGAATTTGCTTTTGTTCCTACATATACAACTACTGAATACAGGGAGTTGGACTTTATGAAAGAAAAAGTAGCACACATTAATAAACTTAGAGCTGAAAAAAGTGTTGATTTAGTTGCAAAAGGCGGAACAGCTTTAGATCCTTATACTTTTGACTATTTGTTATTATGTAATAAAATTTGTGGAGCTTCTCACTATAATATGCAAATGAAAGTTGTAGTAGATACTCCTGAAGATTATAAAAAATGGTTAAGCGAGAAAACGACTTTGGCTCAGGATATTAAAGCGGCTGCGGCTGCTGAAAAGCCAGCTGAAGGAGCTGCACCAACAGACACTACTGCTAAAATAATTGATACTGTTAAAACAGTTGTTGATACAGTTAAAGCAGCTGTAGCTAAAGTTGCGATGAAATAAAATTATTAAGAAAATTTAAAGTACACATATATGTCAGCAGAAGCGCACGATCACGATCACGGACACGATCACGAGCACGAACATCATCATAAAGACACGTTTATTACTAAATATATTTTTAGTATAGACCATAAAATGATTGCTAAGCAATATTTGATTACCGGTATTATTATGGGTATTATAGGTATTGCAATGTCCTTGCTTTTTAGAATGCAGTTAGCATGGCCTGAAGAGTCTTTCAAGATATTCAATGTTTTATTAGGAGATAAATTTGCACCAGATGGTGTGATGGCAAATGATATTTATTTGGCGTTAGTTACAATTCATGGTACCATCATGGTATTCTTTGTACTAACTGCTGGTTTGAGTGGAACTTTTAGTAATTTACTTATTCCACTTCAGATTGGAGCTAGAGATATGGCTTCCGGATTTATGAATATGATTTCATATTGGTTGTTTTTCTTATCTGCCGTTATTATGTTATGTTCGTTATTTGTTGAAGCTGGACCAGCTTCTGCAGGATGGACAATTTATCCTCCATTAAGTGCCTTGCCGCAAGCGATCCCGGGATCTGGAACTGGTATGACTTTATGGTTGGTTTCGATGGCTATTTTCATCGCGTCTTCTTTGATGGGATCTTTAAATTACATCGTTACGGTTATTAATTTAAGAACTAAAGGAATGTCTATGACAAGACTTCCACTTACAATCTGGACATTTTTCGTAACAGCTATTATTGGTGTTATCTCATTTCCAGTATTATTATCAGCTGCATTATTATTAATTTTTGACAGAAGCTTCGGTACTTCATTCTTCTTGTCTGATATTTATATTGCAGGAGAGGTTTTACATTACCAAGGTGGTTCTCCAGTATTGTTTGAACACTTATTCTGGTTCTTAGGTCACCCTGAGGTATATATTGTAATCTTACCGGCAATGGGTCTTGTTTCTGAAATTATGGCTACGAACTCTCGTAAACCAATTTTCGGATACAGAGCAATGATTATGTCAGTTCTTGCAATTGCATTTTTATCAACTATCGTTTGGGGTCACCACATGTTTATTTCGGGTATGAATCCGTTCTTAGGTTCTGTATTTACATTTACAACTCTATTAATTGCGATTCCATCCGCTGTAAAAGCGTTTAACTGGATTACAACTTTATGGAAAGGTAACTTACAATTTAATCCAGCAATGTTGTTCTCTATCGGAATGGTTTCTACTTTCATTACTGGAGGTTTAACTGGAATCATCTTAGGAGATAGTACTTTAGATATTAACGTTCACGATACATACTTCGTAATTGCACACTTTCACTTAGTAATGGGTATCTCTGCTCTTTATGGAATGTTTGCTGGTATTTACCACTGGTTCCCTAAGATGTATGGTAGAATGTTAAACAAAAACCTTGGTTATATTCACTTCTGGATTACTGCAGTATGTGCTTATGGAGTTTTCTTCCCAATGCACTTTATCGGATTAGCTGGTTTACCAAGACGTTATTATACAAACACAAACTTCCCATTATTTGATGATTTACAAAATGTGAATGTTTTAATTACAACATTTGCTCTTGTAGGAGGTGCGTTCCAATTAGTATTCTTATACAACTTCTTTAGTAGTATATTCTACGGTAAGAAAGCTGTTCAGAATCCATGGAGATCTACAACTTTGGAGTGGACTACTCCTGTTGAACATATCCACGGTAACTGGCCAGGAGAAATTCCTCACGTATACCGTTGGCCGTATGACTACAGTAACCCAAATCACGATGTAGATTTTGTTCCTCAAAATGTACCAATGAAAGAAGGTGAAGAAGTTTTACACCACTAGAAATAATAGGAAAGACTGTCAGAAATGGCAGTCTTTTTTGTTTAGTTAAAGTTTTAATCGTTCTGTTTTACTGTTTTACATACTGATTAGTTTATATATCTTTGCAGGATGAATGAGAATCTAGATCCTACTACTAATGGATATAACTCTGAAGAGTTAGATCTTGAGAAAAGATTACGTCCGCTATCGTTTGATGATTTTGCGGGGCAAGATCAAGTTTTGGAAAATTTGAAAGTCTTTGTTGCTGCTGCAAATCAGCGCGGTGAAGCACTGGATCATGCATTATTCCATGGACCTCCGGGATTGGGTAAAACAACACTTGCTAATATTCTGGCAAATGAACTGGAGGTGGGAATTAAAATTACCTCAGGTCCTGTGTTGGATAAACCTGGTGATTTGGCAGGACTATTAACCAACTTAGATGAACGGGATGTTTTATTTATTGATGAAATCCATCGTCTAAGCCCTGTCGTTGAAGAATATTTGTATTCGGCAATGGAGGATTTTAAGATAGATATAATGATTGAATCTGGTCCGAATGCCAGAACTGTGCAAATTAATTTAAATCCTTTTACTTTAATTGGTGCAACTACAAGATCGGGGCTGCTAACTGCGCCGATGCGTGCACGTTTTGGGATTTCATCTCGCTTGCAATACTACACAACCGAACTTTTAACAACAATCGTAGAAAGAAGTTCTTCAATTTTAAAAATGCCTATTGACCTGGCGGCAGCGATTGAGATTGCCGGCAGAAGCCGCGGAACACCTCGTATCGCGAATGCTTTATTAAGAAGAGTTCGTGATTTTGCCCAAATAAAGGGAAATGGTACAATAGATCTTGAGATTGCAAGATATGCTCTAAAAGCATTAAATGTAGATGCACACGGTCTTGATGAAATGGATAATAAAATCTTACTGACTATTATAAACAAATTCAAGGGGGGACCGGTTGGACTTTCAACCCTGGCAACAGCGGTTAGTGAAAGCAGTGAAACTATTGAAGAGGTTTATGAACCATTTTTGATTCAGGAAGGATTTATTATGAGAACTCCCAGAGGAAGAGAAGTTACAGACAAGGCATACAAACATCTTGGAAAAATAAACTTAAATATTCAGGGAGGGTTGTTTTAATCTCGAATCGAAATGTCTGTAAGTAAAAAATATAATTATCCACCTCAGCTTTCAGTTTTAAAATTTCTTTTGAATGCGGAAGGGGTGCGTCGAAATCCAATTCCGTACCATACAAAATACTTTGAAGATTTCGGCGATTCGTTTTCTATTAAAATCGGAAGATCCCGCTATATTATTTTGTCAAGAGATAATGAAGTAGCACAATATATTCTACAGAAAAACCAAAAGAATTATCATAAATCTAAATTCCAGTCGGTTTACCTTTCTAAATATTTAGGAAAAGGACTTTTGACCGTTGATGGGGAATTTTGGTTAAAACAAAGAAGACTGATTCAACCCGCTTTTCATAAACAGAAAATGAATCAGCTGGTAGAAAACATGCAATTGACAATTATTTCGGAATTAAATGAATTGCAGACTGATAAAAAAATCGATCTTTTTCCGGTAATGAGTGAGCTGGCTTTTAATGTTGTGGCCAAATCATTGTTTCAATTTTCGATAGCCAATCAAAAGTTAGAACGCATTAAATATATTATTGAAGCTGTTCAAAATTTTCTCATTAAAGAAATTAGGCTTCCGCATAAAGGATGGTGGTTTTCTATGAGCGGTCAGGTAAAAAAGCATCTGCAATTAGCGGAAGAAAACAATTCGATAATTAAGGAAATTATTGAGCAAAGAATCACTTCAGAAAGTAAAGTGAATGATTTGCTTAATATGCTTTTAGAAACGCGCTATGAGGACAGCGGCGAGCCAATGTCTATAGAGCAATTAATAGATGAAATTAAAATTCTTTTTATAGCCGGGCACGAAACTACAGCCAATGCTCTGACTTTTACAGTTCACTTATTAGGGAATCATCCACATATTCAGCAAAAAGTATTTGATGAAATAACTAAAATTGAGTCAGAAACTAGCGACATTGTCGAGCAGCTTCAAAAAATGACTTACACCAATGCTGTATTAAATGAGTCTATGCGTTTGTATCCTCCCGCTTGGATTACGGATCGTCAAAATGTTGAAGATGATGTTTTAAGTGGTTATAATATAAAAAATGGAACCTTAATTGGCGTTTCGTTCTACGAATTGCATCGCAATCCAAAGTATTGGGAAAATCCGGATGATTTTAATCCAGATCGATTTTTAGGAGAACAGAAAAAAAAGTCAATGCAATATTTCTATCCTTTTGGAGCAGGACCAAGGATGTGTATTGGAGCTGGTTTTGCTATTTACGAGATGTGTTTGGCAATTTCTCACATTGTAAAAAAATATAAAATTACTTCGACAGAAACTACTGCCCGATTTAATCCCTTAATTACCTTAAAACCTGTCGGTATAGAAGTTACTTTTTCTGAAAGAGAATGATTAATTCTAAAGAAAAATATTCGAAATTTATAAAAGAGGAAGCTAAGAGACTTGGTTTTCTATCTTGTGGTATCTCTAAAGCAGGCTTTTTGGAGCAGGAAGCGCCGAGGCTTGAGAGTTGGTTAAAAAATAACCGCAATGGTCAAATGGCTTATATGGAGAACCATTTTGACAAACGTCTGGATCCGACTTTGTTGGTTGATGACGGCAAAAGTGTCGTTTCTCTTTTACTTAATTATTATCCGGAATCTTTTCAAAATGATGAAACTTTTAAAATTTCAAAGTATGCATACGGACAGGATTACCACTTTGTAATTAAGGATAAACTAAAAGAATTTTTGCATTCCATTCAGGAAAATATAGGAGAGGTGTCAGGACGCGCTTTTGTAGATTCTGCGCCAGTTCTGGATAAAGCCTGGGCCGCTAAGAGCGGTTTGGGATGGATTGGAAAAAACAGCAATTTAATCACTCAGAAAGTAGGTTCGTTTTATTTTATAGCAGAACTAATAATAGATTTAGAATTAGAATACGATCATGCCGTTACAGATCATTGTGGCACCTGTACAGCCTGTCTGGATGCTTGTCCTACACAGGCAATTGTCGCACCTTATATTGTGGATGGTAGTAAATGCATTTCGTATTATACCATCGAATTAAAAGAAAATCTTCCTTACGAAATGAAAGGAAAATTCGACGAATGGATGTTTGGCTGTGATACCTGCCAGGATGTTTGTCCGTGGAATCGATTTTCTAAACCCCATTCAGAACCTCTCTTTAATCCAAACCCGGAATTGCTTTCTTTTACAAAAAAAGACTGGCTTGAAATTACTGAAGAAACCTTCAAACTTGTTTTCAAAAATTCACCTGTCAAGAGAACAAAATTTGACGGGTTAAAACGTAATATTAAGTTTTTACAATGATTACATTAACTTAAAGTTTTTATTTTTTAAATACCTGATTGTTAGTTATTTGTAATTTATGCATAAGTAAATACTTATTTTAATTTCTTACAATTTATTGTCATTTCGTCAATATTTAAGGTAAGAAATACTTCTTTTAATAATTCTTCAGGTAAATTCGGACTAATTGTTATCAAATCCCTAACATTTCTTTAAATTAAATAGCTTCGGCATATGTTAAATACTGCCGTTTGACGAGTTTCTTTGCATTTTGTCGACTAATGTAGTTAGTAATTAGCACTTTACATACTTTCGCCGCTCCAAAAATTACTTTTAACTAAAAAACACATTTGTGTATTGAACCTATCATGACTATGGTCCAAACGCTGCAATGCTTATTCGTAAGCCTATTGAAGATTTTTACTTCCTGTAGAAAATCCGCAATCCAATTTTTATCGTATTTCACCTATATGCTAAAAACTATCATCGGTTTTTTAGTATTAGATATCACTGTTCCACAAACTCAAGTTGTCTATGCGTAACTTTACATTTAACCGGTCTGGATTTTTCAGACTAATTTTATTGATCGTTTTTTTATTACTAAATGCGTATAAAGCCTCGGCACAATTTTATACAAAGCACTATATTGCTCCGGCCCCTTGGCAGTACTTTAGTAAAGCTAATGAAATTGTAATTGCTACTAATTCCACCACTACAGTTACGGTTACTGTGTCTAAAAGTGATGGAACAAATGTAACAACTCTTACGTGTGTTAAAGGAGCACCGGCTATCTATAGATTTGCAGGCAAACCAAGTGCTGCACCAGCTCTTGCATTAGATACAGTTTTAAATGCAGCCGGTTTAATTGTAAGTGCTACATCGCCAGTTTCAATAAATTTAAGAAACGTTGCGTCTGATGCTTTAGGCGGTGACGGAACAGATAAGGATATTAAAGGGAATGCTGCCTTGACAAGTTTTGGTGATGCAGGTATTGGTGTGAGGTTTAGAGTGGGATATTATCGAGATGGTTCTTTAGGAAACTTTGGAGGTTATGGAGACCAGCGCCCTATCTACAGTATGTTGGCAATTAACAATGCTACTTCAATTAAATTGAATGGTAATGTGATCGCAACGTTAAACGCAGGAGAGAGTTATTTGTTTAAAGCTCCGATGGGGTCATTGGTTGAGTCTTCTAATTCTATTGTAATGAATACTTCGGCCGCTATTGATACTCCAAACGGAGGTTGTGGTGACGCAGCATACAATCAAATTCCGCCCGAAGCTGTTTTAGGATCTGAATATTTTATCGAAAGAGGAAAAGGGGTAGATGCAGCAGAACAAACTACTGTAATAGCTACAAAACCGAACACAACACTTACAATTAATTCATTTTCTGCGACAGGTGCTTTAATCACAACTGTTACAAAGACATTAGTAAACGCAGGGGATTTTTATACGTTTCTTAACGGGATCTCAAATACTAACTTTTCCGCTTCAAGGGTTTTAGCAACAAATAATGTAGTTGTATACTCTGGCACAGCACAATCTTGTGAAGTGGATGTTTCAACTATTGCACCAGTGTCGGAATGTGGAGGATCGAATTTTGTTGAAACGGCAAAATTCAGAAACTACGGTACAGGTTCACTTCCTTATTTTGGATATATACTTTTAAAAGATGCCTCGTCACAAGTAATGGTAAACGGAGCTAACATAGAAACTATTGCCGGCATTGGGGCCAGACACCAACTTGGAAGTACTGGTTGGTATTTGATTAATTTTGAAGATACTCAGATAGGTAGTCCAAATGTTTTGTCCATTTCCAGTACAGCCAAACTTACTGTATCTATTGTACAGCAAGGTGGAGGATTTTCTATGGCAGGTTTTTTCTCTAATTTCGCTGCCCGACCAGAAGACCCTACAATGAATTATATTTCAGGGGGAGGCTGTACGAATAGCTCAGCAACGTTAACTACTCCTGCTAATTTTTCTCCGTACCAATGGTTTTATAACGGAGTAGCCATTTCGGGAGCTAACTCAAATTCATATGTAGCAGCTAAATCTGGATCTTACTCTGTATCGTCAACTTTAGCCTGCGGTTCAGTTGCACAATCAAAACCAGTTAGTGTAACCTTGTGTACAGATTTAGGAATAACAAAAACGGTTAATATAGCTAGTCCATGTGTAAATTCTAATATTGAATTTACAGTAACAGCCAGTAATTTAGGACTTAATAATGCGACGGGTGTTTCTGTAAATGATTTGTTGCCTTCGGGTTATACTTTTGTTAGTTCAACGGCTTCTGTCGGAATTTATAATTCAACCTCAGGTGTTTGGAGTATTGGAGACTTAGATCCTTCTATGTCAGCAACTTTAAAAGTTATTGCTACTGTAAAATCAAATGGAATTTACAATAATACAGCTGCTTTTTCTGCTTCAGTGATTGATAGTAATACAGCAAATAATTCAGCTAGTGTATCCATAACTCCAAAAGCATTACCAATTGCCCTTTCTTTATCAGGAAGTACAATATGTACACCTTTAGCAGGGGGTACAATTACATCTACAACTTCCGTTAGTGGAGTTAGTTATCAATTATACAATTCAGGGAATGTTGCCGTTCAGACAGCAAAAAGCGGGAATGGATCAGGACTTAGCTGGTCAAATATTGGAGCAGGAACCGGATATTATGTAGTTGGAACTAATAGCGAATCTTGTTCCAGCACAAGTAATGTAGTTTCGGTTATAAATGATACTCAAAAACCTACCATTACCTGCCCGGCAAGTGTCACGAAAACCACAGATGCAAATTCCTGTACAGCAACAGGTGTGGTTTTGGGAACTCCGGTAACAGCTGATAACTGTGGAGTTGCTTCTGTAACTAACAATGCGCCATCTGCATATCCAATTGGGGTTACAACTGTAACGTGGACGGTGAAGGATAATTCAGGAAATACTCAAACGTGTACGCAGACTGTAACAATTAGTGATAATCAGAAGCCCACTATTACATGTCCTGCGAATGTTACCAAAACAACAGATACTAATTCATGTACAGCAACAGGTGTGGTTTTGGGAACTCCCGTAACAGCTGATAATTGTGGAATTGCTTTTGTAACTAACGATGCGCCATCAACATATCCAATTGGAGTTACCACTGTGACATGGACAGCAAAGGATAATTCTGGAAATATTCAAACGTGTACGCAGACTGTAACAATTACTGATAATCAGAAGCCAACCATTACCTGTCCTTCGAACGTTACCAAAACAACAGATACCAATTCATGTACAGCAACAGGTGTGGTTTTGGGAACTCCGGTGACAGCTGATAACTGTGGAATAGCTTCTGTAACTAACGATGCGCCATCTACATATCCAATTGGAGTTACCACTGTGACATGGACAGCAAAGGATAATTCTGGAAATACTCAAACGTGTACGCAGACTGTAACAATTAATGATAATCAAAAACCAACCATTACCTGTCCGGCAAACATCACAGTTTCATCAGATGTAAATTCTTGTACAGCAACGGGTCTAGTTTTAGGAACTCCGGTAACAGCTGATAATTGTTCAGTTGCTTCTGTAACGAATAATGCACCTGCTTCTTATCCTGTGGGAAATACAACTGTTGTCTGGACAGTAACTGACGCTGCAGGAAATACAGAAACTTGCAATCAAATTGTAAAAGTGGTCGGTCCTATTAAACCACAAAATGATATTGCTTCTTCATTTAATGGTTTAGTTGGAGGGACAGCAATTACGAATGTTTTGGGTAATGATTTTCTAAATTGTAACAATGTGATTCTAAGTGATGTCAATCTTTCTCTTTCAGGAACATTGCCTTCAGTTTTAACTTTTGACATAACTACCGGAGCTGTTTCGGTAAATGCAAATACTCCGACTGGAACTTATTCTTTCGATTATAAAATTTGTGAAAAAGCGAATTCCAATAATTGTAGTGCAGCAACTGCAACAGTTGAAGTGGTAAACGGACTTGTAGCAAATGCAGATTCATACAGCAATCAGGTATCGGGAACAACAGCGATAAATGTTGGAAATGTTACGTCTAATGACAAACTGAACGGAACAGCGGTAACTTCAACAAATACAGCAGTAACTCCAAAAACAGAAGGTCCTTTAAGTGTGGATGCTGACGGGGAACTTACTTTAAAGGCAAACACGGCGTCCGGAACTTACACGCTTACTTATAACATCTGCGAAAGCGGAGCAAACCCTTCAAATTGTAAAACGGCAACAGCAACAGTTGAAGTGGTAAACGGACTTGTAGCCAATACAGATTCGTACACCAACCAAACATCGGGAACAACAGCATTAAATGTTGGAAATGTTACGTCTAATGACAAGCTTAACGGAACAGCGGTAACTTCAGTAAATACAGCTGTGACGCCGAAAACAGAAGGTCCTTTAAGTGTGGATGCTGACGGGAAACTTATGTTAGAAGCAAACACGGCATCGGGAACTTACACGCTTACTTATAACATCTGCGAAAGCGGAGCAAACCCTTCAAACTGTAAAACGGCAACGGCAACAGTTGAAGTGGTAAACGGACTTGTAGCTAATACAGATTCATACACCAACCAAACATCGGGAACAACAGCTGTAAATGTTGGAAATGTTACGTCTAATGACAAACTTAACGGAACAGCGGTAACTTCAGTAAATACAGCTGTGACGCCGGAAACAGAAGGTCCTTTAAGTGTGGATGCTGACGGGAAACTTATGTTAGAAGCAAACACGGCATCGGGAACTTATACGCTTACTTATAACATCTGCGAAAGCGGAGCAAACCCTTCAAACTGTAAAACGGCAACGGCCACAGTTGAAGTGGTAAACGGACTTGTAGCCAATATAGATTCGTACACCAACCAAACATCGGGAACAACAGCATTAAATGTTGGAAATGTTACGTCGAATGACAAACTGAACGGAACAGCGGTAACTTCAGAAAATACAGCTGTGACATCGAAAACAGAAGGTCCTTTAAAAGTGGATGCTGACGGAGATTTGACTTTAGCAGCAAAAACACCATCGGGAACTTATACAATTGAGTACACAATCTGCGAAACTGGCGCGAATCCTTCAAACTGTAAAACGGCAACTGCAACAGTTGAAGTGGTAAACGGACTTGTAGCAAATGCAGATTCATACAGCAATCAGGTATCGGGAACAGCAAACGTAAATGTTGGAAATGTTACGTCTAATGACAAACTTAACGGAACAGCGGTAACTTCAGCGAATACAGCTGTGACGCCGAAAACAGAAGGTCCTTTAAGTGTGGATGCTGACGGGGAACTTACTTTAGAGGCAAACACGGCGTCGGGAACTTACACACTTACTTATAACATCTGCGAAAGCGGAGCAAATCCTTCAAACTGTAAAACGGCAACGGCAACAGTTGAAGTGGTAAACGGACTTGTAGCCAATACAGATTCATACAGCAATCAGGTATCAGGAACAGCAAACGTAAATGTTGGAAATGTTACCTCGAACGATAAACTAAACGGAACAGCGGTAACTTCAACAAATACAGCAGTAACTCCAAAAACAGAAGGTCCTTTAAGTGTTAATGCTGACGGGAAACTTATGTTAGAAGCAAACACGGCATCGGGAACTTATACGCTTACTTATAACATCTGCGAAAGCGGAGCAAACCCTTCAAACTGTAAAACGGCAACGGCAACAGTTGAAGTGGTAAACGGACTTGTAGCCAATACAGATTCATACACCAACCAAACATCGAGAACAACAGCTGTAAATGTTGGAAATGTTACGTCGAACGATAAGCTTAACGGAACAGCGGTAACTTCAGTAAATACAGCAGTAACTCCAAAAACAGAAGGTCCTTTAAGTGTGGATGCTGACGGGAAACTTATGTTAGAGGCAAACACGGCATCGGGAACTTACACGCTTACTTATAACATCTGCGAAAGCGGAGCAAACCCTTCAAACTGTAAAACGGCAACGGCAACAGTTGAAGTAAAAAATGAAATAAAAGCATTAATTGATAACATTTCTCCAATCAATGGAAGTATTGGCGGAACAACGACAATTTCATTAATTGATAACGATACTTTAAATGGAAAGAATGCTATAATTGGAGTAAATCCAGGAGACGTAACGATTGCTATTATTGGAACACTTCCAACAGGGTTAACATTAAATGCAAACGGAGCGATAACAGTTGCACCAAATACACCTGCAGCTAATTATAATGTACAATATACAATCTGCGAAGTTGGAAGTAATCCATCAAACTGCGATACGGTTACATCAATTGTTCCGGTTACAGCAGCAAACCTTGTGGCAAATGCAGATGCAGTTCAACCGGTTACAGGTTCAAATAAAGCACAGGATTTAGGTGTGAATGTTTTGGATAATGATACGAAAGAGGGTGAGAAACTAAATCCTTCAG